>ENA-OWPD01001872-OWPD01001872.1-human-gut-metagenome-genome-assembly--contig:-NODE-1872-length-14077-cov-4.277778_pt1 | contig 14077 bp, 17 predicted proteins | sample MGYA00248262_ERZ651842 | MGnify/ENA primary metagenome ERZ651842 (study PRJEB26924, sample SAMEA4378253) | human gut metagenome | biome: human gut; feature: human-associated habitat; material: faeces... | reverse complement strand
CGGGACCCTGCGGGCCGGTGTCTCCGGTGTCACCTTTGGGCCCCTGCGGGCCTTGTGGCCCGGTGTCTCCCTTGGGCCCCGCTGGTCCCTGTTCTCCTTCCGCGCCGGGCGGCCCTTGAGGTCCCTCTGGGCCCTGCGCACCATCCGCGCCCACTACATGCCCCGCGTTGATGGTGGTGCCGTCTGACAGAGTAATAATAAGGTCGCCGTCCTCATTTACCTGAGCATCTGTAACGGACTTTCCGCCGCCGCCTGCTTGGTATATCTCATTGATTGCCGCAACCAAAGAGGACTTGTCCGTGGTTTTAAGGGCCGCTGTGTCTCCGATCATGCTCAATAGCTGCTCATATTCTGTGGGGCTTGGAGGCTGAGATGGGTTTGCGGGCAATGCACCCTCAAAGACCCTGAGGCCATTTGCCGTGTAAATCGTCGGATATCGCTTGTCCCCATTTACTCCATATACGCCTATATGGATGTACTTGCCCGCCCGAAGGATTTCCCACGGGACTGTGCATGTATTATCTGTCAATGCGATCTCAGCGCTGCGGCCCATATCGTCCGTAAACACCGCTGTTTTTGCATATCCATCCCAGGCCGGATCAAATTCAAATGCTGCCGTGTAGATTTCTACCGACCCGGATACCAGTCGTTCGGATTCTACAAGTTCCAGCGTTTGTCCTGTTGCTCTTAGTTTCATGTGGATAGCCCTCTCTCAATTGCCGCCGTGATTTCTTCCAGTGCTTCCACGCGCGCCGTGAGGTCAGAGGGTTTCGGCTCAGGAAGCGCCGCACGGTCCTCCTCGATCTCCTCATCGGTACGTGCTGCCGTCTGTCCGTCCTCCAGCTTATACCGGGGGATACCATCGTCTGTGTAAAGCCCTCCCTCAAAATAATGCGTCTGGGCTAAATTGAGACGGTCACAGGGCGGTCCCTCCTCGATAAGCACCCACCCGTCCAAATTGCTTGGCAGGGTGTATTCGCCCTCGCATCGGATAATCCGGCCCTGGTCATCTGTTTTGATATAGACTCTTGATGTATTGTCCATTTTGGCCTCCTCAAAGTTCTGCACTAGCTGTATAATACGTTGTGCTGCCGATTGTAATTGTGCTAAGCGCAGGGGTTGTCCTCATTACAGGCCTAAAATCGTCCTTGTTTGTCGGTCTAACCGACTGAGTCGCGAAAATTTGATAGTACCTCTGACACCGTGCCAGTTGCTCCCCGTAATCCGGGATTTCGTTCAGCATCCAATTTCCTGCTATGTCCTGATGGGCAATGGTTTGACTTGAACCAAGTTCAAGCTTGATTGCTTTCATATTCAACCGCTTGCCAGCATCCAATCTGATGTTCAGACTCTTAGCGTCGCCCTGATAAATATAAATCCCATCGCCATATACCCAGTTAATACCATTGGAGTTTGTGCTGGACCTCACAACCCCGTCTTTGTCCATAATGCTTACTGTCCGTGAAACGCCAGCTGGCGTGATTTCATACTCAAAATATTGGGCGATATAGATATAATTACCTGGCGTTGTATTCGCATTCACAATAGCCACATAACCATCATTAACTTCAACGTAGCAAAAATTTGAAAGCCCTGAAAGTATCTTCCACCTATCAATACCATAGAGTCCACTACTATTTGCATAGCTATCCAGACCACGTTGGTTAATAGGATTCACAAAATACCAGTTATCCAGCAGATTACGCCCTGTGAGCTGAGATGTTTTGGTTATGGCGTTATCGATTTCTTCTCCGTTGTATCGGCTTGTATAGTACCCACTTGGCATCCCATCGGATAAAGCTGCCATGAGCATAGCGTTAAATTCGTTTTGTGTCATAAGTCACCTCACACAATGATAAGCCGTCCGGATGCGTCTACCACAAAATGACCGCCAGACTCTACAAACGCACCCGCATAAGTCGGCACAGGTCTACGGTAATAGACCAGGATGCATCCGGCCTTACCGTGCCCTGCGGCCCCCCCTGTGCCTCCAGTTCCATTGGCCGGGTCATAAAAAATGCCCTCTGGTGCTGCACCCGCTTCTGCCGTGATTCTGGCCGCGCCGTTTGTGCCGGAGCCGCCACCGCCGTTGCCACCATCTCCGCCGCACCCATAATTTTCCCCATCCTGCCCGTCGCTCGCATTTGCACCATTACCGACCAAAAAGCAGCTCTTTGAGTTGTTACCTGGGGCACCATACGCTGCGCCACCGCCGCCAGCCCCCGCGAATTTTCGGTTTAGCCCAACCCCAGGCTGCTCCGCCATTTCGCTTCCCTTTCCGCCCAAATCAGCGTATACGCTCTCTCCGTCATAACCGTCTGTGTGGTCGGATAGATCGCCACCATCGCCGCCGTCACCGCCCTTTACGCCGTCATTACCCCTCTTAGCGTATACGGTGCCGGTCAGCAGATCATTATATCCGCTCGGCATGGCCGTACCGTTTGCGGATGTATATTCGCCAAATACAACCTCGTCTGCTGTCGTGTTATATGTAATCCCTCCAGACGTGGGTATCTCCATCTCCACGCGGAGTATTTTCCCCCCTTCTCCCCCTTCTCCTCCTTCTCCCCCTACACCGGGTGTACCGGCTGAGCAGCTCCAGGTGCCCCCGCCTTCCGACTCTGCCGAGGTTACAATAATTTTTGTGTTTTCGCTTGGCTGCCCATTTTGCCCATCTTGCCCGTCCTGCCCTTTACCGATCAGGACCGCCGTTATATCGGTTATCCCATCCTGCCCGGTCCATGTACCTTGGCCGGATAATACCTCCACATAATCATAATACTGCGTATCATCTGGCGCAGGGGGGCGATAGCCAATCAGGCTTTTGCACGTTGCCCTGAGTTTGCCGGAAATATTGATGTCCAGGCTTTGGATACACGCAGTCTCAAGTTGCCGCTCAAATGGGTCAAATTCGTCCATTACATCGCCTGGGTCCTGCGTGTCATATACCACACCGGCCTGTATATAATTGGGGCTCCTATAATATGCCGCTAATCGCTCGGCAACGGTTGCAGAGTTTGCAAGCGAGATAAGGGTTGCGTCAGAAATGGTCTTGACGTTTTCCGATGCGGTTGCGTCTACGATTTCCCGTACCTCGCGGCGATTATGCAAATAAGAAAATCCTGTGAGCGTACCCGCTCCAGCGGACAACACGGCATGATTCGGTCCGGACGACAAAATTGTAAACCCGGACGCTTGTAAGCCGTACATCGGCTCATCAAACGTCACCACGTCACCGCCGACTGTTTCACCCTCGAAAAGTGTCCGCTCTCCTCCGCCTTGGATGTATTGATGCTCCGTGAGGATCAGAGCGCTATATCTATCATCATATCCCACCGTTGCGCCATCGCGAAACATCTTATCGTCCGGGATCACGCCAATGGTGCCACTCCAAAGCTCCTCTATCCGGATCACTCCGTCAAGGTCTGTTTTTACAGTCCCGCCTATTGCAAAGAGCACCTGTGCCAAATTTGACCTAGCACTATCAGAGTACGGGAGCCAACCATATAGTTTACGCTCAGCCAAGCGTCCCTGTACATTTACGGGCAAATCGCCGCAAATATCCGCAATCACAACCCCTGCTGTCTGCCCAGAATACATGCCCCCGTAGTGTTTACGGGCATCCAGCAAGCCAATTGTGGAGATTGCATATATTTTATATTGATTCTCCGTCACCCGCTCAATGCTTTGCACATAAAACAGCCCGACGCGACGCGCCCCGTAATAATATTCTAGGGGCGCGTCGCGCCGGAAATTTCGGATATTGCTGTCGTTAGTCTCTACGACTACCGACAGTGTGTTGAACTCCAAACTATCAGATATCAGAGAGACCGCGAGATAACAGTTCCCAGATTTGATCTGGTCGTGGGCAAACTCTCTGTCTCCGTATACGATCCTGTTTTGCACATTGCCCTCCTACTCCGGGAGCCTTTTTGGCTTGATTGCCGTAAAATTTATGCTCAGGCCATGCCACCTTTGCACACCGCCGAACTTTGCCCCCGCGCGGTCCTCTCCATCCGTTACCATAGCGTCATATGTGAGTGTGCTCTGACCATATGGCACAGTAATACTATGACTGTCCACTGGGGCGCTGATTGCCTCGAAAAAGCTGTCATAATCTTGCGGATGCCTGGGGTCAGGCTCAACCTCCATCGTATAGTCGTAATAGGTCCCGACAATATCTCTGGAATACCGACCGGAAAGCAAATCCCCCGCATTTCCCCCGTCTGGGATTCTGAAAGACCTATCCAGGCTATCTACTCTTACCCGAACTTGGTATGTAATACCATCCATAACAACACTCATATGTTATCCCTCTGCAATGCGTAGCCCACGCCTCGAAAGCTCGTCAAGCATATATGGCATGGACAGCCGGGCGAATGTCACTCCATCCATGGTCATGTTGACCGGCCTTGTGCTCCCTGTGTATCTCTGCGCCCCAGTCCTCCCGGCGATCTCATAATATCCGTCTGCCGCCGCCTTTTTGATGGTAGAATATGGCGCAACGACTTCTGGCTCGCGCTTATTATCGCCGAGCATGGCGATGAACGGGTCGTTAGGACGTACCACACCGCCGTCTGCAAATCCTTTGATATTCATGCTGCCGCTTCGTGAGGTGCTGTTCATGGCGCTTACTGCGGATTTTGCTTCGTTTGTTGCCGATTTGACCGCCGCCGTTACAGCGATAATGCCAGCGACAATGCCAGCTACCGCAAGCCCAATCGTCAGCGCGGACTGGAATGCGCCTACCGCAATCGCCGCGGTAAGAGCAGCAGCCGAAAGCAGCCCAAGCACAGATACCGCTTTTTGCATTCCGCTCATATCATCCCACGCATTCGCCAGGGCTGCTCCGAGCGCAACAATCGCAATAATAGCCGCAGATATGCCGAGCAATTTAATATTTACCCCATCCAGCAGACCGGTGAACGCTGGTAGTATAGAGGATATGCTTGACACCATACTCGCCATCGGGCTGATAGCAGCAATGATTCCAGCCATAGCAATCACTACACCCTGCTCGCCGTCGCCAAGATCGTTAAACCACTTCAAAAAAACGGATGCAAGCTCTGTGATTTTGGTGATGAGCGGTTGTACCTGCTCCGCCAGATTAGCCAAGGTCTCCTTAAATTTTATGTTTGCTTCTCGCCCCTCAACGAGGGCCTCGTTGTTGTCTACCCATGCGTTATAGGTATCTGTAAGTCCCTCATGGGCCAGGGTGCTTAATACAAGGCTCTGCTTTTCCGCTTCCGTCCCTGCGGCAGCTAACCCGTCAGAAAAGTTTTCCGCCCCGACTCCCAGCCGGTCTAACAGCTCCGCAAACTGTCCTGTAGCATTGCCTGTGGCAAGAGACTCTTGCAAAGAGTCCGCCAAGCTCTCTACTTTTAGCGTATCCGGAAATCTCGTAACCGCACCGGCGAGCCCTTCCACAGCCGCTTGTAAATTGCTCTCGGTAAATCCCGCCTGTAAGAGGTTTGACACCGCCTCAACACTGCTGTCCTCCTCGCCCGTAACGACATATAAATCGCGGAATGCGTCTCTTGCGACACCGATCCCGACCGCTGCCTCTCTGGCGTTTTGATCCAGCTTGGACAAGTCCGCTCTCAAATCCTCTGTAGCGGGTACCGCAGCAATGGCCGCCGCGCCCAGAGCACCTATCGCCTTTGTTGCCGGTGCAAATGCTTTTGATATCCCATCCGCCTCTTCTTTTACTTTCCCGGCTGCCGCCGACATTTTTTCACCAGACGCGCTAAACTTTTCGGCGGCATCCGCAGCTCTCTCCATCCGTATCCTTGACTCTTCTAACGTCTGGTTAAAAGCGTCATACTGCTCACGGGCGATTTCTCCGCTCTCAAATTGCTTTTTTACTTGCTCTTCTGCCCGTTTCAATGCCTCAAATTTTTCTTTTGTTGCGTCAAGTGTCTCATTTAAGAGCCGTTGTTTTTGCTCCAGGAGGACCGCATTACCGGGATCCATTTTTAACAGGCGTTCCACGTTTCTTAAGCTGCTCTGCGTTGTGCTAACCTGCTTGTTTACTCCGGAGAGCGCCTTACTCAGACCGGTGGTATCGCCACCGATTACAACGGTAATGCCTTTTATTCTATCCGCCATTTCAGCTCTCCTTTAAAACCGGTCCATATCGTCCTGTGATGCTATGGTGTTATAGGTGCATTTGTCATTTTCGGCCTCTATGTACATATCGTTGACCATGCCCACGGTCAGCAACTCCAAGTCACGGACTGATATGCCGAGCTGCACTGACCGGAGTAACAGCAGTGCGGTTGTCATCTCACGGTCTATTGGATTTTGTTTTTTTTTGCGCTCGAAAGCGTCTCAGTATTTAGCTGCCACAGCTCAAAAATTTGTGGGAAAACCTCATAGATTGAAAATGTCTCAAACCCGTCTAGCCAGTCCTCCACCGTGTTTTCCCGGACTGTAGGATCAGCATGCTTAGCCATAATAAAAGCCATATTCTCAAACACCTCAAGGAGGTGAGGAGGGATCGCCTCCTCACCGTCCTCAGACTTTTTCACGGCCTTATCGATCTCCTGCATATCCCGCATGATGTCTCTTCGGAATTTCAGCCGGTACAGTCTCGGGACCGCTGCCGTAGCCCTAAAGGCGATGGCTCTCCCATCGATCATAACTGTCGCTGTCATGCGCCGCCCTCGCTTGGCATCCACACAGTCCCGTACCAGCCTTTATAGACCGCTTCCGTTGTTTCAGAGGTTGTCTTTGTCTTTACGTTCCCGTTTGCGAGAGGTGATGCCGTAATGGACAGAGTGTCTGTGTTCGGCTCTTTCGCGTTGTTGGTCGTCTGACTTGACATAGTAGGCCGTGTGGCTTTGCAATTATACAGCACATGCCGTGTGGCCTTTTGGTCTCCGTCAAACTCAAACAGCAGAGCAAACGCTTTCGGCTCTGTATTTGCGTTTTCTGTGAGCACCTTCGCGGTTGTATCCATATTTTCCCCGAGAATCTCCTGACGGAAACTGTCTGGGAGCAAGGCAATCTCAATGTCACCGCTATACCCGTCGTTAGCCGCCGTAACATAATATGCGCCATTGTCCGCGTAAAATTTGGTCTCATCTCCCTGTGCAGAGAGTGAGAGATTCACTGCACCCGGAATTTCGACGGGCGTTGCATATGTAACGTCACCATCGGCCTCTGTCAGCACAGCGTAGTGGACATTTTTGAGCCCGTATTTTACTTTGTTTTCAGCCATATCTACACCTCAATTTCGTATGTGATCTGGTAACACTTCTCGCTGTTGATATAGGTCTCCGACTTCTCCCATGCGGTCCACGACAGCGCGTCCTCAACCTTTATCTCAATATCCCGGTTTTTGACCGCTGTATACAACTCAACCATGATATGGTCTATAGGCAGATATACAGCGTTGTCCGCCACAAAGTTGTCACTATATGGGGTGTGGTAACAGATAAATGGGAGTGCGGGTGCATCTCCCTCCGGCCATGCCCGATAAGTCACAGGATATCCGGTCGTGTCCAGTACGCGTCTGATTTCTTCTAGCGTCACCCCCTCAACACCACCTTTATTTTGCCGTCCAACTCCCGTCTTGCCTCTTCCTCAGCCGGTCCTATATGTGGTATGCCTTCTACGCGGCCTCCGTTTATTTTTGCGTGCCCATTTTCCAGCAGGTGCGCAAGATGAGGTTTTTTTCTATTATGGATATTTACCCTGATGTTCTCTTTATCTTCATATGCCACTGTTGAGGTCCAGCCGGAGGCATACTTCCCTGTTTTTTTGGGAGACGTACTTTTCAGGCGTTGTATTGTTTGACTCGCTACGGCTTTCACTTCTTTTTTTACTTCGTCCGCAGTACCCCGCCCATAGTCTGCAAGAGCACTTTCGATTTCGGCGCTCAACTCCGAGATTGATATTTCCGACATAGTTATACCCCAGTCTTACGCTCCAGATACAGTTCTATGGTTTCGTTACGTCCGATATAGGTGCGGTATATGCTATATCTCACGCCGTCCAGTTCGCAGATTTCTTCTCCCTCGTAATCATGGGAAAATAAAATCGCGCGGCGTTCCGGGTTCAGGCCGGCGCGTCCAGCCTCGAACCACTCGCTCGCAGATATGCTCGTCACATCGCAAAAAACGTTTCGCGGCTCCTCCTGTGGCACACGCTGTCCAATGCTATCTGTGGTATATGTTGCTCCGATAAGGGTGAGCACTCTTGATCTATCCATCGTCTTCACCCCAGTCGGTATAGCCTGTGGACGTTTTAAGCTGTGCCTTCTGCTCATCGTAAGAGGCTTTTAGTCTGTCATACTCATCCGGGCTGCCAAAGTTTGCCCGGCAGTATGTAACCACCGCCCGTATAATGAGCGGGTCCGTTTGGTCCTGCTGCGTAACACCGGCGATACGGAGGTCGGCCATCGCCGCAACGATCAAGTCATCGATTTCGCCATCAAACGCGGTGGTCGTAATCCGCAGCGCAAGCTTGACCTTTTCCCGCATCGTTATGCCCCCTGTTGCTCCAAAAATTCGGAAATAATGTCAGCCTTTTTCGTTTTTGTGATGCTATAACCTAAGCCGGATGCCAGGGCCTTGATTTGGCTGACGGTCAGCGCCTCCAAGGCCCCGGCTTTATGTCCCGGCTCTCGCGCGAGGTTATAGCTTGTTAACCCCCCGAACCAGTGGTAATAGTCAGTTGCGCAAAGGAGTCCGGATCAATCAGCGCACCGGACCCACGCGCATACCCGGAATACGTTGTCACGTGCTTTTTGATATCCTTATCGCTTTCGATCATGATATCCTGGATCATGTTATACACTACACGCCGAGCATCGCCTACAAGCACTACATTATCGTCAACAGAATCCTCAACTTTGATTTGAGCTCCCAAAATGACGCCTTCCTGCCCGGCCTGTGCGGAGGGTTGGAAAATAGGCCTCCCAGTGGTATCCACCATACCAACCAGATAGTTATAGATGGTGGCGCGTGTTGCATATACCGTTACAGCGCCTACCCGTTTTAGCTTCCCAAACAGCGCCGCCAGTTCTTTAAAGGTCAGTGTGCTATTTGCGGCGCTGTTTACCTTATTCCCGGAAGTCATATCCGTCCCGATCTGCGAAATGACATCATCCGCCATTGCATCACCGAGGCTCGCGCTGATCTCGTCGATCAGGTATCTTTCCAGGGCATCGACACTCATCCGCTCCATGGCGTAAGAGATATCAACATGCTTGGAAAAGTCCTTGCCGGAAAGTGTCACTTTAACAAACGTGTTCTGCTCGTCATCGTTCGCGGTGTTTTCAGATACGGCCTTCGCAGCGCCCTGCGCAATCGCCGTGTGCTTTACCACCTCCAAGATCGTACCTGTGCGGTAGATCGTGATATCTCCCATGATCGCGTGCCGCTGGGACACCAAATCCCAGATAGAGTTGAGCATCGTAGTCGGGAGTACGGCAGAGGTATTGGCAGTGGTATGTACAAATGCTGCTCGCTCCTCACTGGTCATATCAAGACCGAGCAAATTTTTCAAAAATGCGTTCCGGTATTCTTTGCTTCCTGCCCCGTATGTGCGCGCCTCCGGATGTTGTTCAAACCGGCGTACTACTTCTCCCGCTCCATTGGATACTTCTTCGCGGAGTTTTCTACGTTTTTCGGCGGCCTCATCAAGCTGTCTCAGCTCTTCCTTTAAGGCCCGCACCTCTTCGGTGAGCGCGTCAATGTCCGCTCCATCGGTATCGATTTCCGCACTGATAGCGGCGAGGCGAGATTCAATCTCTTCTTTTCGGTTCATTTTTTATACCTCCAACATAAGCTTAAGTTTTTTCTTAGCCCGTTCCAGTCGCTCCGCCTTGATGTTGCCGATCACTCCGTCGGCGTATCTCCGGGCACTTATACTCGTCAGGTCATTAGCCGGGATACTTACGGCGCTGACGTCGTATACTTTTTTGATTTTCGTTATGGTCCTGTTGACAATTTCAATACTGTTTTCGTAGTCTTCTGTTGTTTCTCTTTTATCTTCGCCAACCACAAACGAAAATGACATTTTGTCGGTGTATCCGCCCTTTATTTCCTGGTATAGCTGTCTCCCGATATCCGTACCACCAAGGTCTGCGGTAATTTTAAGCCCAATATTATCTGCAGTTATAGACAGGGTTCCGTTTTTGTTTCGAGCAAATACCCGCCCCTCGTGGTTGTACTGCATAATTACATCTGCCATATCGCACTCCTGGAAGGCCGTAGGTGCGATTTGCTCAATTACCTTGTAGTATTTGCCATCGTATAGCATATAAGGCTGATTGAACGTGGTCGCGTATCCCTCTACAAGCATTTGCTCTTCGTTGTCTGCTGCCCTGATCTCCATGACCATGTTTCGGTATTCGCGTCCATTCTCTAGTCGATTAAGTTGCTTATCCGTTAGATCCACTTGTTAAGCCATCTCCTTTCCCGGTCGTGCTTCCATCCGCGCCCAGCAAATAGTATTCTCCACGGATCGTATATGCTCGTCCCTGGCCGTTTGGCAGCGGCGGTAGATTCCAAATCTCCCTTATCTCATCACGGTTCATAATACCTCGGTCCGCCATCTGGGCCGACACATTGAGCTTTTCCGTGTTGCTCATATACTGCAGCCGGTTTGCAGTCGCCATCAAAAACGACCCAGAGGCCCGTTCCCGCTCCGTGAAAAGCATTTTTGTCATAACGTCTGACATCTGAATTGCAAAGGGTTCAATTGCGCCCTCATAAAATGCTGACCACGCATCTCCATACGCCTTATTTTGCAAAATATCTGAATTTACTCCGAAATAGTCATATACGTTCTCTTTGATCGCCTGCATCTGTTCTGCGTCTACAACAAACGGGCTGCTCTTAATCTGTTGGATTTCTGAATATGTATTTGGGAACAGGAGCACCCCGCCTTCTCCACCCTGCAAATTCTCCCTGGTAAACCGTTTCCGTTCTTTTGCTAGGTCCTCCGGCTTTGTGAAGTTATTTAATTTCGCCATAAAACGGAATGTCGCTGCGCTCTTAACTCCTTCCGTGATGCCCTGATTTTGGATGTTGATAAGTTCCATTGTCGGGGCAAGCGCGGCATTGCTTTCTCCAAAAAAATCATCCGAATATTGGAACTTGGTCATGATACCACAATAGCGCATTTCCACTGCGGCGAACTGCCCCGCCTGGAACTGATAACGCAACCAAGGTTCGCCGCTATACTGCATGATCTCACACATGGAGGGGAGCACCGGGAATATCCCCACCGCCTCGCCGTACTCATCTAATACGGGCACAACAAATGCGGTATTCTGGCAATCCAGAATAGTGGATAGCCTATACAGAAACTGTCCCCAGGTCTGCCACTCATTTGGACCCGCTTTGAGCTTTGTCTGCAGGCGGGGTTTCGCAGCGCCGTACACTCCTACAGAGAGTTTGCCTATATGAGTAGCCCTGGCGTGGATAGCTGCACGTACCAGCTCGCTCTCATATAGTTGCCCGCTCCAGCTCGTAAAAATGGGGCTATACGCCGTCAGAGTTTTAAAAAATCCATCCGGCTCCCCACGCGCCGCCGGGCGTTTGAATATTTTCTCAAACAGGCCCATGCTACCCTCCATTCCTAAGCTGTTCGCCTATTTCTGCGTAATATTTTTGGCGCACGGTCATTGCGTCAAGGAGCGCCGCACCGCCGTCAATATGAGCGTTGGCGCTCATCTTCACCGGTTTGCAGCGTCCACTTTCTGCCTCCGTTTTCAGCGCCATATCCAATAGATGCACTTTTAGCAGATCATTGTCCCCTATGCAAACCACACCGTCTTTTATAAGCCCTTCCGTCTCTCGTATTACCGGCGTAAGATTATAGCCCTGGAACACATCGTCCATATGGAATCCATATTGAGCCATATCTTGTACTAAATACTGTGCTGTATAACGGTCATATCCAACTTTAAGTGGATAAATCTGGTGCTCCTCCACCAAGCCACGGAACCATTCAAAGCAGTCTCGGTAATCCACAAAATTGTCCCCTGATAGTTTCAAAATTCCGCGCTGGATATATACGGAATATGGTAGCCCGTCCCGCGCAGTGGCTTCCTCAGCTTTCTCTGCGGGCAGAAAAAACTTGGCAAACACATACAACCGTCCGTTCTTTTCAACGATTGCCACGCAGGCCGTCAAATCCGTTGTCCTGGATAGATCGACACCCCCGACGCAATAACAGCCTCTAAAATCCTCCAGGTGCAGCATCGGCCCACTGGTCCTCTCTATTGCCTGTGTCGACAACCATGCTTGTGAGCTATTTTGCTTTATATTGCAATATTTTGTAAGAAACTCGGCCTTTTTGGAAAGGCTTCCTTCGGCCACCGCAATTTCTTCTAATAGATAATCAACCGAAACGGAGATGCCCAGATTTGGGTTGCTTTTTCTAAGCTCGTTGATGTCGTTCCATTTCTGGATATCATCAATCATATACAAAAATGGTGCTAGTCGCCGCTCCCGGCTATCTCCCAGCAAAAAGCGGGTAGACCTCTTTATCAACTCGTCGTATATTCCCTCATTGACATATCCAGAGGTGGAGATGGACAAAATAAGCGGTTGTTTTCTGGCCCCAAGTGCAGACTTCATAACTTCGTATTGTTTCAGCCCCTGGTCTCCCTGCCAACTGGCAATTTCGTCGCAGACTGTTAAGTGTGGGTTAAATCCGTCACTTTTCTTAGCGTTAAACGCTATCTTCTTAACACTACTGTTTGTGCTTTCGATGTAGTAATCCGCTTTACGTGACCGGATTAGCTCTGCAAGCTCAGGTTCTTTTTGAATTGTCTGCCAAAATGCTGAATACACCAAATCAGCTTGATCTAATTTAGGGGCTACGCAAAATATCTTTGCTCCGTACTCTCCATCAAGATACACACAATAGGCGATGATCGCGGCTGCAAACAATGTTTTCCCGTTTTTTCGCGCAATGACAATGACGATCTCTCGGAACCATCTCAGCCCATCAGCGCCCACAATCCCGAATATCACAGATACAACAGCCTTTTGCCAAAGTTCCAACTTTAATAGATCGTCGCGGCCCTCACAATGGTGACAAAAAGTTTCTATAAATCGGATTGCTCTATTTGCTTTCTTTTGAGCGAAATAGAATGTCTGCGTCTGGAGCCCTTTTACAACGTACTCAAAAAACAAGTGCACCCACCGGCCTACTACGACGCTTCCGTTTTGTATGGCTTGATAATAGGCCAAGATATAGTTATCCATCCTGCATCATCTCTGACAGTTTGCCACCGGTCTTGCTTGGTGGTGTTAGCTCGTTCAACTGTTTTATAATGCTTTGATAATTTTTATCCGTCGCCGTGAACAGCCGGGCGGCAGGGCGCTCCCGTTCATATGGGTCTGTGCGCTCCGACTGGCTAAACATCTCGGTCTCACCGTGCTCTTGTATTTCTCTCCAGAGCTGATCAAGTCTTACTCTGAGACGAGCAGCCTGCACAATCAGCCCTTGCGCGACTGCAAACTGGTTTTCAGGTAAATCCTTATAAATCTTGGTTAACCTTTTGATTTCGGATTCTTCCGTAATTCTTTTAGTCATCTCATTCCCTTTCCCTGTTAATAGGCGGGGGGCTTGCGCGCCCGGGAGAGGAAATTTGTACTCCACCCTCCGGTCTCCCATGCGCATAATCCCCCGTAGGAATGGGGGGGGTGTTATCCCTTAGATGTTACCCTGCCGAATGCGTCAACCTTAAATCGCCTTGTGGAACCGTGAGCTTTTGCGTGGCAGTCACGGCAAACTAATCTTAGGTTATCCCAATTAAGAGTTATAGCCGGGTTATCGATATTGTCAGGCGTTATCTCTACCCTGTGATGCACGATCTCCCCGATGTTATAAATCCCAGTGTCTAGGCAATCCTCACAAAGCTGCCCCACACTTGCTGCATATGCATCTCTCGTCCTCTGCCAGGCTTTTGACCTGTAAAACTTTTTTGCAAACTCTTTGGCCATACTCTCCACACTCAAGAGAGTGGCCCCATGCCCTGGGGCCGTCTCTGCCTACGGGCCACCCGCCGCAGCTCGGGGCACATCCATAGGGCCGCCCATATCCTCATGCA
>ENA-OWPD01001866-OWPD01001866.1-human-gut-metagenome-genome-assembly--contig:-NODE-1866-length-14116-cov-4.566745_pt1 | contig 14116 bp, 14 predicted proteins | sample MGYA00248262_ERZ651842 | MGnify/ENA primary metagenome ERZ651842 (study PRJEB26924, sample SAMEA4378253) | human gut metagenome | biome: human gut; feature: human-associated habitat; material: faeces... | reverse complement strand
TCATCTGCCTTCTTGGGAGCCTTCCCTTTAAGAATCTCTATAAAACAGTGGGGATAAGCATTCTTTGGATAATACCATGCCTCCACATGCCGCTTTAAGAATTCCGGATTACGCACATAATCCGCCACCAGCTTGCAGGGCATGCTCTCCTTGATCAGCGGATGCTCCTTTAGCGTCTCATATTCTTCTTTTGTCAGATTCTTGATCACGCCGTGGGTATCCCCTCCAGCCTGCCTTGCCGTCTGCATCTGAAACGTGCTAAGAGCGCCAATCCCTATGGTGAAAAGGGCGGTAAACAGCATTGCCGTAAGCGCGATCGCGATCGCTGCTATGCTGTTTCTCAGCTTATTCGTCTGAAAGCCCCGGTCGGAAAGGCGGCGCACGGCTTCTTTATTTGCTACCTTACGCATTTGCCTCACCGCCTTTGCCGGTAATCTTGCCGTCCTCGATACGGATGATCCGGTCTGACATCTGGGCAATCTCTTCATTGTGGGTAATCATCACCATGGTCTGCCCGTAACGCTGGCTGGTAATCTTCATCAGGCTTAATACATCCTGGCTGGTCACGGAGTCCAGATTTCCCGTCGGCTCATCCGCAAGGATAATGGCAGGCTTTGTCGCAAGGGCACGGGCAATCGCAACCCTCTGTTGCTGACCGCCTGAAAGATTATTCGGCATATTTTTAAGCTTTTGTTCTAAGCCAAGAGTATGGATAATCTCTTTTACAAATCTTGTATCGGTCTTGCCACCGTCGATCTCAATAGGGTACACAATATTCTCATAAACATTGAGAACAGGAAGCAGATTGTAATTCTGAAATACAAAGCCGATATTTCTGCGGCGGAAAATTGTCAATTCCTCGTCCTTCATTTTCAAAAGTTCTTTTCCTCGGATAGTAACACTACCAGAAGTAGGGCGGTCTAACCCACCAATCATATTTAAGAGAGTGGATTTACCGCTGCCTGATGTACCGATAACAGCAACAAATTCGCCTTCCTCTACGGAAATGGATACCCCATCCAAAGCATGGACTTCGTTTTCTCCGCTTCCGTATATCTTTCGTAAATCTTTTGTTTCAAGTATTGCCATATTGAAAACCTCCAAATTTGTATTTTTTATTTTGTAAGTTCAGTATAGCAACCACTTCTTACAATCTCATTACAATCCAAACTAAAAAATAACAGCATTTCTTTTGTTCCTACCATGCACTTTTACGAATTGATTTCTTTTTTTAATGAAGCAATCCACTCCTCTATTGCCTCTGCCAATGTGTATTGTTGCTGTAAAACTGCCATACCCGTAACAGGAATATCTTCTTTACTTTTTTTCAAAGCAATATTTTCTTCCAGATATTTTTTCAATACCTCCATACTGCTCTCAATATTATCCAGACATTCTTGCTGTCTTTCTCTGGACATACTGTCCAGATTTACAATGACAGCATTAAAATCCAAAAAAATGTTTATCGGCTTACAGGATATTTCAAGCATCAATTTTTCAAACTGCCGTTTCCCTTTTTCAGTTAAAGAATACACTGATTTTTCTGGCATTTTGCCCTCTCTTTCAATATGACTTGAAATATATCCTTTTTCCTCCAACTGGATAACCTTTTTATAAATGGACGGGGTACTAATTTTTACCCATTTTGAAATATTGCGGTACTCTACCAACTTTTGAAGGTCATACGCACTCAGAGGTTCTTTCTTTAACATTCCCAAAACAATTAAGTCAATGGTCGCCATATCAATTTCCTCCTTTACTCTCTTGACAACTACTATAAATTATAGTAGAATACCATTTGCGTTTCAACTACTATAATTTATAGTAGTATATTTTATTCTATTTGTCAAGTGAAAGGAGAAAGAACACTATGGACAATCAAAACAGAAAATTGGAGTTATTGGGCAATGCTCCAATCCCAAAAGCCCTTTTAGCTATGGGTATTCCAACAATGATTGGTATGCTCATCAACGCCTTATACAATCTCGTTGACGCCTATTTCGTAGGCGGTGAATATTCTTGTGCGGTAACACCACAAGTCCGGCAGACGGGAAACCGTCTGTCCGGGCTAGCGGGAACCGCTTATGCGAGTTTACTCGCGTAATGTTTTGTCTAAGCCATAAACCTCACGCATTGAGATGTCATGTTCGGCATCAATACTTGTGATGTTGATGCGATAGCTGTCATGGGCAATACGGTCAATGATTGCATCTGCCAGAGGACTGTCATCACCACCCAGTTGGTCGTACCACTCCTCGAACTCATACTGGGAGCAGAAGATCGTTGAAGATTTTTTGCGTCTTCGATGGAGTAGTTCGAAGATATCTCTTTGTTCTGATTCCGTTGGCTTTAATAGAAGCCATTCATCCAAAATCAGGACAACAGGATTGGCATACTTAGCCATTACCTTTTTGTAGTTGCCATCTGTCCGTGCCATCTCTAGATCAATAAGCAGATCAGGCAGACGGACATATTTGGTATTGTAATACTGCTTACAGGCTTCCATGCCAAACGCACAGGCCATATAAGTTTTACCGCAGCCTGTAGCACCAGTAATAAAAAGATTCCGGTGTTCAGATATATATTCGCAAGTAGCAAGTCTACGAATCAGTTCCTTGTTTAGCTTGCGCCCGGAAGTATAGTTGATATCCATGATATTCGCTTCTAGCTGGTCGAATCCGGCATTCCTGATCAGTCTTTTGAGACGGTTGTTTTTGCGACTGCTGTATTCGATATCCACCAGCATACCGAATTGATCCTCAAAGGGAATTTCCTTGAATTTTGGGTCATCGAGCTGGCTGCGGAATGCATCTGCCATTGCGGTAAGACGCATTTCTATTAATTTATCTATTGTACTCTGATTGGTCATATGTGTTTACCTCCGATAGTAATCGGCACCTCGTGTGATTCCATGTGCCTTATGTGTGATCTTGGTATCGATTACTTCCGATGCCAGTTTTTCTGAACTGGTTACAAGGATGTTTTTAATGCTCTTGTAACTGGGGGATGCTGTATAGGATAAGGCCTTTCTACAGGCAGCTTCCAGTGACGCATCTGAGTATTTCTCAGCAAGCTTAAGAAGCCCCATACAGCTTCGGTAGGTTTGCTGTTCCACACTTTTGGAGGTCAATATCGCATTGACTGCAGTGTACGTATTTATGCCAATCCGCTCAGCCCATTTACGGAAGCGGTCACCGTTCCATTCCAGATATTTCTGGTGGTCTGCCGGCATATGTTCAGTAATGGTGCTGTACTGCCCAGGGCGTCCTTTCAGACGACGATGGGAAGCAATGCGGTTATGGTTGTAGAAAATTTCAATCGTAGTGTCGGTTACCCTTACATCAACTTTCTTTTTGATGTATTCATACGGAACGGAGTATAGCATTCCGTCCACAGATATGTGATAATTGAACTGGACAGTGGCTGTTTTCCAGTCACTCAGTTCAAAACGGGTAGCAGGTAATGGTGCCAGCAATGGTTTTTCTTCCCCAAGAAATAAGCTTCGTCGACTACCCTCTTTCTTCTGAAAGAGCCTTTGGTTGAACAGTTCTAGCTTATCTCTGATTGCCAGATTCAATTCGGCAAGGGAGAAGAACTGTTCATCCCGAAGAGCTGCTGTGATCCAGGTAGAAATATTTCCTACTGTCCCCTCAGCATTCGGCTTATCTTTTGGAGCTCTGACACGCGCCGGAATAATAGCGGTGCCGTAGTATTCGGCCATTTCCTGATAGGTTTCATTGATCTGCTGGTCTTTAAAGCCACCATTGTGGATAACTGCTGTTTTACAGTTATCCGGTACGAGAATTCTGGCAACACCGCCAAAATATTCGTACATATGAACATGGGCATTAATCCATGATTTCTGCTTCATATCCAGAAATGCTTCCACATATGCGTACTGGCTATAAGTCATCACGCCGACAAATATATAGGCTTTGGTGATCTCACCGGTATCCGGATCAATGATTGTTGCAGGATCTCCTGCCCAATCGACCTCAACCTGCTCACCAGGTTTCCGGTTGATATGCATGGTAGCACGTCGTTTCTGCTCATCCTGCTGGATGTGATAGCAGAACTGGGAATACATAAGTGGTTCTTCGCCATTTGCATGGCAGTCCTCCATGTATTCTGTCCACAAAAGTTTCTTACTGACTCCGTTACGGAGTAATTCTTTGTGGACATAATCGTAGTCAGGCATCCGTTTATTGGATCTGACTTGCTTTGCAGAAGGAAAAAACATTTCTGCAAGAACAGCATCGGTATCGCTTTTATCAAGCGGCCAGGAAATATTTAATTCCTTTGCACGCTTCAAAACGCGATTGACCGTTTTCTTGGAGACATTGCAGCTGTCGGCAATGCTCTGCTGACTGAGTCCCAGACTTTTTAGCCTGAGAATCTCTCGATACTTGGTCATGGTCATGACCTCCTTTGAATGAATTTACACCAGCTGGTGCATGATTACATTCTAAAGGATTTATGATAAAGGTTTCCACTACCGGAATGGTGGTTTCCTAAAAAACGGATTTGCGGTTTCCTGTCACCGGACAGCAGGGACACGGACACCGGATTATTCAGGCGGATTAGGCGAAAGTCAAATGGCTGCCATCTCGGTTGTGTATCCACTCGGTCAAGTAGTCGTTGGCTTAGGATTACTTTTTGGTAATGGGGCAGCATCCTACATTTCTCGACTGTTAGGACAAAGAAATAAGGATCAGGCAAACAAAGTGGCAAGCACTGCACTATATAGCAGTCTTGTTGTTGGTGCAATTATGATTGTTTTATCAATCCTCTTTTTGAAACCCATTCTAAGACTTTTAGGTGCAACAGAAAGTGTCCTTCCTTATGCAGCTACCTATGCCAGTATTTACATTGTTTCCTGCATTTTCAATGTTTTTAATGTCACAATGAACAATATCGTGACAAGTGAAGGAGCTGCAAAAACTACAATGTGTGCCTTGTTGTTAGGTGCAATCCTCAATATCGGTTTAGATCCATTATTTATATACACTTTTAATTTTGGTGTTGCAGGAGCTGCTATTGCCACAGCAATTTCTCAGGTAGTATCTACTCTTGTGTATCTGTTTTATATTTTCAGACAAAAAAGTGCTTTTCAGTTTAGAATAAAGGACTGTACCTTTTCTAAAGAAATTCTATCTGAAATTTTCAAAATTGGCGTTCCGACACTTGTATTTCAATTATTGACAAGTATTTCTATCTCTCTAATAAACAATGCCGCAGGTAATTACGGCGATTCAGCCATAGCGGGAATGGGCGTTGTTACCCGTCTTATATCTATGGGCAGCTTAACAGTATTTGGTTTTATCAAAGGTTTTCAACCGATTGCAGGTTACAGTTATGGGGCGAAAAAATTTGATCGTCTGCGTACTGCAATCAAAATTTCCATCTTATGGTCAACTATTTTCTGTGTAATCGTAGGGTTATTATTCAGTCTGTTTTCTACGACTATTGTTTCACAGTTTACAACCGGAAACACAGAAATGATTCACATTGGGGCTTCCTCTTTAAGAATAAACGGTATTACATTTATGCTGTTTGGATACTATACGGTATATTCCTCTTTATTCCTTGCTCTTGGAAAAGGAAAAGAAGGGTTTATTCTTGGAGCTTGCCGACAAGGTATCTGCTTCATTCCCGTTATCTTAATTTTTCCATTTATATGGGGATTAAACGGTATTTTATACGCACAGCCGATTGCCGATGTTCTCTCTGCACTTATTACAGTATTTATGGCAATCCCTTTGCATAGAAGTTTAGCTGTTGCCGAACAGAAAATGAAGATAACAGCTTCTATCCCCTGTGACAGGCAATAAAATCAAGCATAAAAGTAGTAACAGAGCCGATGAACTGTGAAAGCTTTCTCAAGTTCATCGGCTCTGCGTCTGTGCGTCTGGCTCTTTGATGACGGTTACTTGTAAATTCTCGACTTCAATTAAAGTTTCCTGTCTACATTTCGGGCAGTAAAGAGGATAGTTTTTCAAAACTGTGTCTTCTCTGATTTTGTTTCGGGTTTTGTTCCCACAAAGAGGACATAAAATCCATTGGGAATTTATACTCAGCATATTATCCTCGCCTTATAAGGTCATGTAACCGATTATCTGTAACAAATTTCTTTTTTCTGGGGTCACCCTCTGCACGATAGATTACTAAGCTGTCTAAATCAAATATTGAACTCCAAACTGTTTCAAAATCTGGCTCATCATCATATTGGCACATAAACCCATAATCACCTTTTAAGAGATGTTCGGTAGTTTCAATGTATTCATCTTTTATGCGTTCCGAAGAAAAGCTGTCTAATACTGTCCTGTAACGCCTGTGCGAGTCATAATCATTTCCTTTTGCATCGTCATATGGTTTCATCTCATCAGATGTAAAACTATTAACAGTACAAACAATACTGCCATTTTCAAAAATTTCTGCCGCCCGAACTTTTTTGAGAATTGGCGTACATTCAACCACTACCATATTGCCTTTTTTATCTGCAAGTAAAATATTGCAGTTAGAAGATACTGGCAAGCCCATAAGAAGGGAAACCGCCTGTTCGGTATTATCTGCCTTTTCAAGCAAATATCTTACAATAAAGCAAGAATTGAAACCTGCTTTTATCTTTTCAAGGTCGGTCATTACAAAAGTCATTGCTACAGCAAATCCGTGTTCATTCACTCCTTCTTCGCCGTTAATGAAAGAGGAAGTAGTGATATTGAACCTGTTTCCATTTTTCGGTGCATAGATTTCACTTTTGCTTCCTTCACGCAGATAAGGTGGTAAGTCATTATTTCTACCGTATATTGTTCTGCCATTGCTTGAATATGCAAAAGCAGTACAGCCCCTAACCTCAACGGGGATGTTGTTCTCCAAGTTATACATACAGCAGCCCATACACAACATCCAAGAAATGAAGTGTAGATAATCTGTGCCAATGGCGTCACTTACGCCTCTTACTTCCTCACATATCTCTGGGAAAAACTTTCTTAAAATTTCTTCGCTTTGTTTCCCGTGTTCCAATTGAAAATTATCCAACTGGAGTGGAAAGGAAATATGAGCTTTTTGAAATATGTTTCCTCTTTTTACGCCCATCTGATAATGGTCGCCTTTTAATCTTAAATGATACATACTTAAATCTCCTTTGCTTTTTTGATTGCAATCCACACCTCGGAATGTCCTTTGGATGGCTGTCCTTTGCAGACTGGATATATTTCAACATCTGGAAGTCCTGCATATTCATAACCAGAAAACGGTAGAAATTCTGTCAAAAATCTGCGAAAAACACTCTGCACATCTTCCTTAAATACTCCGTCGTTTTCAAAAACAACCCACATACCCTCTGGTATCATGTATTCTACCATTCCCTCTGGCACGGGAATGTTGCTCGAAACAGCGATATAATAATATATATCCTCTGGATTATTATAAACGCTGACTCCTAAAATGCCGTCTGGATTTTTGTTTGATAGCTCTGCTAATTTGGAGATACTGCCATCCAATACTGCCTTTTTCCAGAACGCAGGAACATTCCGCATATTTTCCTCTGCATCTTCAACAAGAGGTATTCTAATTCCTATAATGCGAATACTTTTCTTTTCTTCAATGTGATATGCCATTGCACTGCCTCCCAAAACTATTATAGAAAATTGGATTGATGGATATGCACACAAGGTACATCCCATACTTTTTGCCGCTATAGGTGCTATCCCGTGTACGCTTTGAAAAGCACGGTTAAAGGATGTTGGAGATGAATACCCGTATTTGTGAGCAACATCAATAACCTTATTATCTGTTCTTTGTAACTCAAATGCAGCCTGTGTCATTTTACGGCGGCGTATGTACTCTGATAGTGACACTCCTGATACATAAGAAAAAATCCGTTGAAAATAATATGTTGAACAACAAGCTATATGAGCTGCTTCATCATAGGATATTTCCTTGTCTAAGTTTTCCTCTATGTAATCAATGGCTGCTCCAAGTCTTTTCAACCATTCCATTTACTTACCTCCTCATATATAAGCATACAAGAATACGAGCATATTTTCCTCGCTTTTCATGTCCGCTTTTGTAAACTTATCTATAGTTTATCCGAATAAAAAATTAGTTTCAAGTATGTCAAGCGTGCTTTAATCTCTTGTTACAAGAGATTAAACTTCCTATGCCAAGAGATTTCACATCGTTTAACTGGAAGCCGCATCTCTGTAAAATATAAGAGTAAAATTTTCAGAGAATAGGTGGTGAGCTAATGGACGAAAGGAACAATAATTTTGACTTCGATTTTACTCCGATAGGACAGGCTATCAAAAAAGCCCGTGAAGCCAGAGGGATGACAAGGGAGCAACTATCTGGAATAATCGGCTATGCTCCCAGACATATTCAGTCTATCGAAAACGAGGGGCAGTATCCAAGTATCGAGCTATTTATCCAACTTATTATGATGTTCGATGTGTCGGTTGACGAGTACATATTCCCAGATAATGAGGTCAAGAAAAGTTCCGTCCGCAGACGCTTAGACGCACAGCTCGACAATTTAGACGATAAAGAACTGTCCGTTATAGAAGCAACTGTTATCGGACTATGTAAGGCAAAAGAGCCAGAGGAATAAACCTCTGGTTTTTCTTTTGCCCATTCTTAATAGACAGGAACGCCGTAGCCATAGATGGAGCTGCTTCCAACCGTATATTGCTTTTGCCTGCAAGCGTCGCCAGAGTTACCCTCCACGGTGTAAACGACACCGTTTTCGCATTTCTCTACAATTCCTACATGGTCAGTTTCTCCATCGCCTTCCCAATCAAAAAAGATAATATCGCCCGCCTGCGGGTCGTAGTTTCTGTCTTGCCATTGTCCGTTACCCTTAAACCAATTTGAGCCGTCCACGCAGCCAGAAAATTTAGGGATAATCCCACTCTCAATATATCCGCATTGGTCGGCACACCATGACACAAAGCAGGCACACCATTCCACACGCCCATCAAAGCCATACCAACTCCAATAAGGCTGACCGCCCTCATTGCCGAGCTGTGTTAAAGCGACCTCCACAATCGCTTGGTTAAAGCCGCTTGTAAACGCCCGCCCGTATGGATAATACCGCAGCACATGGGCGGGATACTGCGTGTCGCCATAGCTGTTCCAACCTAACCGTGCCGCCTGCATGGTGGAAAACTCCACCGCATTGGCATAGGAATAGCCGCCATAGTTGGTCTTAGCCCACGAGATATAGCCGTTGCCGAAGTTATAACCCTGCAAGGCAAGTTTGATATGCTCCATATCAATCGGGTTTTCTACCTCAGCAGAGATAAGAGCTGCCTTTAATTCCTGCACACCGCACTCAATCGAATATTCTGGGTCTTGTATCCCATTCGGCTCGTGTGGATACCTTGTGTTAAAGCTGCCTTCCGCCGCCTGCATCGGGTCAAGTCCACGCCCGCCAGACTCCTGCATCATCACCGCCTTGATAAGCTCCACATATTCGGGGATGCCGTACTGCTTAGCGTATTTCTGTATCAACGGCGTGTAGGCTTCCACCTCCGCACTGACGGGGGTATAGGAAGTGCTTTCGCTTCCTCCCCCAAATAAGGACACGGCACATCCGAGTAGGACAACAATCAAGATAATCACGACGGCAATCCAGCCGCCTGCGATTAGGGCGGAAACCAACGCCTTTGTGCCTGCGATAACCGCCTTGACTGCGGCAATGGTAGCCTTTACGGTTGCTTTTGTCGCTTCGGCTGTCGCCTTTGCGGTGGCTTTTGCCGCCTGTGCTGCCTTTTGGGCAGTTTTCGCAGAAGCCTTTGCCGCTGCCTGTGCCGTTTTTACCGAGGTTTCCGTCGTTTTGATTGCCGCCTTAGAAGTTGCCTGTGCGGTTTTAATTCCCTTTTCGGTTGTCTTGACCGTTCCCTTAGCAGTTGCTTTTACCGCTTTTTCTGCATTTCGAGCTGTGGTCTTAATCATTTTTTGCCCCTGCTGTCGGGTCTTTATCAACTGCGATTTTGCTGTCTGGGAAACATCGGGGGCAGAGGAACGGCTTGCAGCCCCGTGACGGATCTGCAAGCCGTGTTGTTCTGACATATTCTGTGCTGCTTTCTGTTCTGCGGCTTTGACAGCCCGACTTTGCTTGAAATCGGTTATTTTATCTTTTGTCTTACCGATATTATCCTGCGTTGTCTTGACCGCCTTTTGCCCCTGCTTATTGAACTGGTGGATACCTTCGTCCCTTACACGGTCTGCCGCAAAAGAAATCCTGTCCGCAGCATATTCTGTGGCAGAGCTTTCATCAGCGTAATATCCCTGTTCCGCTTTTTCCTTTATCCCCACATAGGCAGATTTCATACGCTCACTGGCTATGGCGGCTTTATCTATGGTCTTTATCGTGCCTTTGACCGCATCTCTGGTTTTTATATCAGCCATAGAAAACCTCCTTTCCCAGAGGATTTGCGTTCAAATCAGCCGACCTTTTTTGCCACTACAACGAGCCTGCCGTTCTGTGCGGAGTATTCGCAGGTGGAAAGGGTAATGAGCCTGTCGCCGTATCCAGCGGTCACACCTGTATCATACAAAGCAAGCTCCTTGCACTTCCCGATATAGGAATTAAAATCATCCTCATTCTCCGCATCAACAAAGTCGTAGTATCGGAATCCCTCAGAACTGTACGCCACAGTCTTAAACACAGCGACGATTTCATACACCGCCTGCTCTGTGAGGGTATCAAACTGAATATTCTTGTGTTCCTCATAAAAGCTCTTGGACTTGTAATCCTCCAACGCTCCAAACATCTTGCCGCCCTTAATGTGATGACCGTAGATAACCAGATTGTCACTTTCAGCAATATCGCAATTCTCCTGCACATAAGGCGTTCCTAAATCGCTGTACTCTTTTTCAAAATTGTGCTTCAGATAAAAATTCGGATTGTTCCTGCTCTGCATCACAGGATAATTGATTGTCGTGCCGGCAATGGAAATCCAACCGACCATATCCTCATTCTGTAAATACAATTCCTGATACTTGGCAAGCACATCTTCCCCCTCGCTGACAGGGGCATCGTCTGGCACGGTTTCATCCGTGGGAGCCTGCTCTACCATCTCGGCAATCTCCTCAAAGGCTTCCGTCTGCTCGTCCACCTCTGCATAGTAATGATAAATGCGGAAGCCGCAAAAAGCCGCCGTACCTAACAGGCACACGGCGGCTACAACACAGATAATAGATTTATAATTCTTCATAGGCTTTTCCTTTCTTATCTTGAAATTTCCGTCTGTTTTCTGGGAGCAGGAAGCTCCCTGCAATATTCGGGGTATCTGACCTTGATACCCTCCATAAAGTAGGGAGCAAACTCACAGCAAAACAACTCCTCTGGCGTGAAATACCGTTCCCGCCCTTCCTCTGCATACCCGTTCCAAAGGTTAAAAGCAAGATGGCAGACCTTGACTGTTCCGCTTGTCTGCCAGCCGCCGTGCATACCCTCTGGCTCGATGCAGTCCTCCTTGAAATTGAACATCTGGTTGATGTTCGCCCTCGTTTCCGAAGCGATACCCATCACATAGAAAAATGCCCTGTGATAACAGTCGTTCACTCTGCATTTCATCATATTTTCCAGAAAGAAATCACGGTGAGCCGTATCACGGAATTTAATATCAGCCATAAAAGACCTCCTTTCTTAGACCTCACCGAACTTGGTCGTCATCAACTTGTAAAGCTCGGTATTGCGTGGGAACTTGTTTACAAACGGCACAAGGGAGCTGCCAACTTTGAGTAATCCCTGTCCTGCACCGACATTCGTGATATAACTCATCTGAAGGTCGGAGATATTAAGGAGCTTGGCAAGCTCAAGTCTGTCCGTAGATGCTTGGTTAAGCATAATGATAAATTCGCTGTTAGCAAGCATCGTCCTTGCCGTATGGCTCTGCAAAAGGTCGTCTACATTCTGCGTAATACCCGTACAGTACGCACCGTATTTACGCACACGCTTCCAGAGGGTAAAGAGGAAGTTTGCAGAGTATTCGTGCTGAAAGAGCAAATAGATTTCATCAATGAAAATAAAGGTATTTCTGCCTTTGGCTCTGTTCTGCGTGATACGATTTAAGATACTGTCAAGCACCACAAGCATACCGATAGGCTGTAACTGCTTACCCAAATCCAGAATGTCATAGCAGATAAGGCGGCTGTGGGTATCCACATTGGTATGCTTGGCAAAGGTGTTGAGAGAGCCATCTGTAAATAATTCGATAGCAAGGGCGATTTCCTGTGCTTCTGGTTCGTTCTGTTTAAGAAGTTCCTCACGGAAGTCCTGCAAGGTTGGCGGCGTTCCCATATAGTTGCCCTGCTGATAGTAGCGGTACACGCTTGCCGTACATCGGTCAATAATGGATTTCTGCTTTGCTCCCAAGTTCGTGCCGCCGATGAGCTGTTCGCAAAGGGATAAAATAAACTCCGATTTCAGAATGACAGGGTTTGCACCGTCACCGTAATCGGAGTTCATATCCATAGCATTGATGTGATTTTCACTTGTCGCAGAGATATGAATAACCTCTCCCTGCATTGCTTTAACAAGCGGGGAATATTCACGCTCTGGGTCAATGATGATTATATCGGCATTAGGGTCGGTCAGAATGATATTCGTCATTTCTTCCTTTGCGGTAAAAGATTTTCCTGCACCTGACACACCGAGAATAAAGGAATTGCCGTTAAGGAGCTGCCTGCGGTTGGCAATAATCATATTTTTGCTGATGACATTCTGACCGTAATACACACCGTTTTCGTGGTAAATTTCCTGCACACGGAACGGTATAAACACTGCAAGGCTCTCTGTTGTGAGGGTACGCAGGGCATCTATCTTCCGTACACCAAATGGCAGAGCTGTATTTAATCCGTCCATCTGTTGATATTTCAGCACCGCAAACTGGCACAAGTGCTTTCTTGCGGTAGTCAAGAGAGCTTCTGTATCATTGTCGAGCTGCTCTTTGGTGTCAGCCGTATGCACCATCGTCAGCACGGCAAACATCATTCTCTGGTCACGGGTTGTCAAATCGTCCAGAAATTCCTTACTTTCCTTTCGCTGCTGTTCCAAATCATAGGGGATAACGGCTGAAAAATTGTTGTTCTGGTTCTGCTTCCTCTGCCAATTCGTAATGTTAGTTTCCACACCAAGCAGACGGTTTTCCACCTCCTGCACGGCTTCATCTGTGGGAACGGGGATAATGTCAACGGACAGCATCATATTCCTGTTCAACTCACAAAGCTCCGCCACCATACTGTCCTTGATATATGCCGCATACTCTCTGAGAAAAATCACACGCCCATATCTGTCACCCATTCTGAAGCAGTCGCTCTCAAATTCAAAGGTATCAGGGCAGATAAAATCCTTGAAATCGTGACCTTTCCGCATCGTCTGGGTAATATCGAAGTGGAACGCTGTTTCTTCTCCTGTACGGTAGAAGTCGTGGAAGATACGCAGCTTGTCGCCTGCGTCCAGTTCCACACACTTCGACCCCAGACGGTTAAAGTGGGCGATAAGGTCAGCACCCACACGGGCAAAGTAGTTTCGGGCTTCCTCGATATTCTTCTTGCAGACAGATACGGTTACATACTTATCCTGTACGATGGAATTAGCCCCTGTCGCCTTATCCAAAAGCATTTTGTTGTATTCCTTGCGGTACTTATCCAGACCGTCATCAGCCATTGGGATTAAAATGGTCTGTTCAAAATCAGCTTTGTTCAAGCGACGGTTGTTGATAGTGATTTTCGTGGTCGCACCGCTGTCAAGGGAATTAAGAAGCTCCGAGTATTCAAGGAACATTGCTTCCTTATCCTCACGGCTTGCCACGGCATAGTTTATATCCTCAAACTTAAAGGTCTTTGCGTACTTGTTCCTGCCTACAAGAAATATGCCGTCCTCCCAGATTGTCTTAATCGGGATAACATTTTGTACCGACTTCGGCACAACAAACTTTTCCCTGTCCTGCTTGAACAGATTTTTAAGAGTTCTCAGCATTGTTTACCTCCTTGCTGCATTTCGCTTTTTTCTTTTTCGATTTCTTTGGTTTTGGTGTCCTGCCTTTCTGCTTTTTCCGTACTGTCGTCAACCCTTTTTCATAGGCTTCAATGGTTGGCTTCACCGTTT
>ENA-OWPD01001864-OWPD01001864.1-human-gut-metagenome-genome-assembly--contig:-NODE-1864-length-14134-cov-3.176859_pt1 | contig 14134 bp, 14 predicted proteins | sample MGYA00248262_ERZ651842 | MGnify/ENA primary metagenome ERZ651842 (study PRJEB26924, sample SAMEA4378253) | human gut metagenome | biome: human gut; feature: human-associated habitat; material: faeces... | reverse complement strand
CAGGACGTATTATCTTGATACATTTAAAGGGGAGCCGGTTGATGAAGCCGACTTCCTTTCTCTTTGTAATCGAGCAGGAGAAATTATAGAGATGATGACAGCATACAAGGTTACACCGATTACGGTTCAGGCGATGCCGGAAATGGTACAGGATCGAGTGAAAATGGCTGTTTGTGCACAGATTGAGTATTTAGATGCAAACGGGGGAGCAGATATGGATAGTGGCGCAGATTTGCAGAGTGCCGGTCTTGGGAAGTTTAATTATACTAAGGCGTCTGGTGAAAATGGAAGCGCTGAACAATCTATTTATTCGCCACGCGCGCTTCGGATCTTAGCGCCTACAGGCTTGTTATACAGAGGGGGTGTCTGTTATTAAGGCAATACCAAAGAGTTTGTTGATCCACACGGTCACACACGCAAAGGCAATCGATTTGGATCGTTGGGGTGCAGAACAGCTGATAGAGAAACAAGAACTTGATCATGTGCGGCTTGAGCCGTCCAGCAAGATGATTCGTGATAAAAACAACGCGGAAGTCCGGCTTGCAGCGCTCCTGTTTTATGATTGCAGAAACAGCCGACCGCGTGATGTAGAACTGAAAGAGGATGACATTATCGTTTTTCACGGGGAAACATATCGGGTACAGGTTTGTGAGCCGTTATATGATAATCGGAAGCTGCATCATTATGAATTGGGGTTGGTGAGACATGCCTAAGATTAAAATAAGAGTGACATTTGATAAGGTAAAAGCGGCAGCTTTAATCAAAACCGCAGCAAACGATGCGTTGACTGATTTGGGATATCAAGCACTTCAGGATGTGAGTCAGTATGTACCTAAAGATCAAGAGGCATTAGAAAATAGTGGATTGACGAATAGTGATAAAACCGCCAAAGAGGGTAAATTTAGGATGCGATGGGACGAACCTTATGCACAGTATCTTTGGCATGGTGATGTCATGTACGGAAACCCAACAAACCGGACATACGGTCCAAAGAAGATCTCTTTTACTGCAGCACTTGCCCGTGAAGAATGGGCAAAATATGCAAAGGAAGTCCACGGAGAAGAATGGAAGAGGGTTTACCAGGCGGCACTGAAAAGGAGGATGGATATATGACACCATTAACAGAATTATTGGAATTATTTGTCGATACTGCTGAAAAAGAGTGCATTCCCGGGGAAAGAATATCGCTGAAAGAATTGAATCCGTCCGGCGGACTTTATGCTGAAACAGGAGAGGGATTTGGGACCAGCGTGTTTTATGATAAAAGCATGGTAAGAACCATCCCGATTTTGATTTTATGCCGTGATAAAGACCAAAAGAAGGGATTAGAGCAGCTGTGTAGTATCTGTGATTATTTTCAGCGGTTAAAGACGTACCCGAAAGGGAAAACATTTGCTTGGCTGGATACGGCAGTAGCAAAAGAACCCAATAAAATTGGCAGGGATGAAGATGGTGTTTATCACTTTTCCTGCATTCTGAACTGCAAAATTTTTTATTAAATGAAGGAGGAATAACAATGGAAAAGATGAATTTACAGAGGTTTGCAGAACCGGAATTACCGAAGAATCCGATCACACCGGAGATTAATTATGAGACGGAAGCATTTATCAATACATCTCCGGAAAGTGATTCACCCACTTGGGAAAGTATGGCGAACCTGATGACGAATATGTCGCAGTCGTTAAATGAGGTGTTGCAGCAGCTCACATACTACGCCGATAAAGGCTGGGGATCGACAGAAGTTACAGGAGCGCAGATGACATTAACAGTTACAGGATCCGTGAAACCGGGAGATAAGGCATGTGACTATATCTTGTCAGATAAGGTGATGTATGGCCTTGGTGACGCAAGGAAAACACACATGAAGCTTCAGAAAGGCACGAAGGTAATTTTGTGGCCAATCACACTGGCGAATATTACGCCTGCATATGGTGATGCGAATAATATTAATTCACTTACGGCGACAATCCACGGAAATGGACGTCCCACTATCGGAACTACGGCGTGACAGATCATAGAAATTCGGAGAGGCAAGACCTCTCCATTTCTTAAACGCTAATGAATGGAGGAAAATAATATGGCATATCAGGCAAAAAGGCATAAAAGGTTTCAGGAGGATTTTGAACTGGCCTATGAGATACTGGATGAACAGGGAAATGTTGTGAAAACATTACATGTATCTCTTGATGCAGACGACATGATCGGAAAAATATATCGAAAGTATACCGCTCTTACAAAAGCGCTTGCAAGCACATCAGAAATGAAGCGAAAAGCAGAAAATGGGCAGGAAGTGGAAGAATGTTTGGAGACGCTGGGGCAAGCAGTTGTAGATCTTTTAGAAGCTGTTTTTGGAAAGGATGATACAAAGACGATTGTAGAGTTTTATGAAAACAGATATGTAGAAATGTCACAGGAGGTAATTCCGTTTATTACGCAATGTGTAATTCCAAAGCTTTCGGAGATGAGAGCAGATAATAAACGGTCGGTGCTGAAAGGATATAATCGCAAGGCAAGACGGAGGTTTTTGCATTGATATGGGCGTTTTGACAGACTTACAAGATAATCAGATTATAACGAATCGGGGCAAAATTATTGTAAATCCAGCTTTTGATATTGTATTAGAGACACAGAAGTTATATTTGGAGGAATCTCTGACAGATTATGAGAAAGCAGAGCAGGCGCTTAGAATGCTTGTTAGGAACAGATGGAATCTACGGTTATACCCGCCGGCAGAGAAGGTGAAGCTTTTAGAGGAGATTGGAAAGCGATATATTGAGACGAAAAAACGTCCGCAGATTAAGAAAAATCCGATGCCTGTTTTGGATTTTGAAGAGGATGGCGATTATATCTATGCATCTTTCATGCAGGACTATCAGATAGACTTGATCGATGAACAGGGAAGACTTCCGTGGAAAAAATTCTTATATCTTTTTAATGGGCTGTCATCTGATACGAAAATTAAGCAAGTGATGCAGATCAGAAGCATGGAAGTCCCGCAGTATAATGGTAAGAATGCGAAGCAGATACAGCAGATTAGTGAGCTCAAGTCTTATTATGCACTTCCGGTCAGAGGCGGAGGCGGTCAGGCCGGACTTGACATGCTGTTTAGGACGTTGGAAGGGATGGCAAAGAGATGAGAGCTGATGGGGTACATGTTAAAAAAATTAAATGCCCTCATTGTGGGAAGGAACAGAATATATTTTATATTGAGGGTGCTCGGTGTAGAGGACTCTTTTTTAAATGCAAAAATAAGACATGCAGACAAGAATTTGAAATAAAGATTTAGTAGCCATTATGTGCCATTGTGCCGGCGAAGAGTAAAAAAGGCAGGTGGTATTTGTGGCGAAAAAAGGCGAGGTTACTTACGAGATACGAGCGGATGACAGCAAAGTAGAATCTGATCTCGAAAAAGCAAATAAAAAGGTGGAGCAATCCGAAAAAAAGACGGCTCAAGAATCGGAAAAGATAGAAAAGGATACAGCGGAAGTAAAAAAGGATGTAAAAGAGGATGTAACAGAGCACCATAAACAGGAAAATAAGAAACAGGAACAAAGTGACGAAGAGTCTTACAAGACGAGAGAAGAAGCGGCGAGAGGTCACGGGGCTGTCTTAAAAGGATTAGCAGGCGGAACAGCGACGGCGATCGGAGCGGGAATGTTGGCGGCGGGTGCGGCAATCACGGGACTTGGAATTGCGGCGGTTAATAGCGCGAACGATGTAGATAAAGCGATGAATCAGTATCTTGCCAGTACGGGGAAAGGAACTGAAGAAACGGAACGCTATAAAAACGTGATGGAAGAAATCTACATGAACAATTATGGCGATTCGTTTGAAGACATCGGGCAGGCGATGGCAGAAGTGACGAAAACTCTAGGGGATATGGATGACGCGTCATTACAGGAAATCACGGAATCTGCTTTTGCACTTCGTGATACGTTTGAGTATGATATTTCGGAGTCGGCGCGGGCGGCAAAAGCCATGATGGATAATTTTGGTGTTTCCGGCGATAAAGCGATGAGTTTAATCGCCGCAGGCGCACAGAACGGTCTTGATTATTCCGGTGAATTGTTGGACAGTATTTCGGAATATTCTGTGCAGTTCGCGAAAGTTGGACTTGATGCAGATGATATGTTCAAGATTTTTCAGAAAGGTGCAGAATCCGGAGCGTTCAATTTGGACAAGGTCGGCGATGCTGTAAAGGAAATGGCAATCCGCGTTGTAGATGGATCAGATACCACTAGACAGGGGTTTGAAGCAATCGGATTAAATGCGGATGAGATGTCAGCTAAGTTTGCAGCAGGCGGAGAGAGTGCAAAAGAGGCATTTAATCAAACGGTTGACGCTCTTGCTGCAATGGAAGATCCGCTTGCACAAAATCAGGCGGGAGTGGCACTCTTCGGAACGATGTGGGAAGACTTGGGCGCAGATGCAGTGACCGCTCTTGCGGAGGTCGAGGATGGAGCTTACGACACGGGCGAGGCGATGAAGTCGATTAAGAATATCAAGTATGATGATATCGGCTCTGTATTTGAGGGGTTAAAGCGGAGCTTGGAAGTATTGATCATACCGCTTGGAGAGCAGTTAATCCCGTTGCTCGCAGAATTAATCGATGATGTATTACCTCTTTTGGAAGAGGCGCTTCCGCCGATCGTGGATGCAGTATCAGAAGTAATATCTGCGTTGATGCCGGCAATCGAGGAAGTTCTTCCACAGATCATGGAAGCTTTAGGGAAAATCGGGGAACCATTAATGCAGATGATAGATGAAATTCTGCCGATCTTATTGGATACATTCAATCAAGTACTTCCTCTTTTGGCAGATTTAGCATCTGAGGTCTTGCCGATTGTTGCAGAATTTTTAAGTACTCTAGTTCCTCCTCTGGCTGAAATTGTGAACGCACTGCTTCCCCCATTGTTGGAGTTGGCGTCAGCGTTGCTGCCAATTTTCGAGGCTGCGATCAGTGTTCTCGAACCGATTCTCGAGTTGTTTACGAGCTTGCTTGACCCGATTGTAAATTTAATATCGAACGGAGTGACACCTCTGATTAACGCACTGAATCCATTGATCGAGTTGATCAAAAACAGTTTGATTAGACAGATACAGATATTGTCAGGCGTTTTCGGGGGAGTGTTCGAGGGAATTTTGGAGACAGTTACATCTGTGATAGGGAATATCACCAATATCTTTAGAGATATAGTGGATTTTGTGCGGAACGTCTTCACTGGAAACTGGAGTGCGGCGTGGCAGAATGTTGTTGACATTTTTAGCAACATTGTATCTGCGATCGGGGAAATTTTTAAAGCACCGATTAATTTCCTGATAGATGGGATAAATGGTTTTATTAACAGTGTGAATAAGATTAAGATTCCAGATTGGGTTCCTAAAATAGGCGGAAAAGGATTTAATATACCGAATATCCCGCGACTTAAAATTGGTATGGACTATGTACCCTCAGATATGTTCCCGGCGTATTTGGACAAAGGCGAATGGGTACTTACAAAAGAGGAGGCGGATTACCTCCGTTCTTTTGGTGGTCTTGAGGGAATGACGGAAAGTTTGGAACGTGCATCGAACGATGTGGTTAATGTAACCGTGCAAGGAGGAAATAGCGAGATTGATTATGTGCGTCTTGGCAATGCAGTTGTGGATGCGATTGTGCGGGCAGGCTTAGGTATTAAGTGTGATGATCGTGTGTTCGGGCAAGTGATAAAGGATGTGATTGATTATGTATGATATTTATTATGTCGGGGCGCAGAATGGGGAACGTATTAATTTTTGTCAGTTCCCTTATATGGTGACAGGAGGCGATTTGTTTAGCGGAGATTATGATACGGTAGATGAAGATGACCGTATTCAGGAGTTTAAGAGAAAGATCACAAGCCATACGCTGGAAATTGAAATCAGGTCAAAAGATCGGCTTGCACAGGCTGTGGATGAGCTGAATGGAATCGCAGAGAAAGACCTCATAAACGTAACTCCAGGGAAGTTGTATGTGGGAGAGAGTTATTTGAAATGTTGGCTTACGGGCACAGATATCGGCAGATGGGTAAATGATCTTGATAGCGTGAGCAATAAACTGACAGTGAAGAGCGATTATCCGTATTGGATCACCGAGAAAAGTTATCACTTTCTAAAGCAGTCACAAGGAGGGGCGGTATCGCCGTGGTTGGATTATCCATATGGACAGCCTTACGAATATGCGAAAGTGAGAAATCTTCAGTATATCCAAAATGATGGATATGCAGACAGTGGTTTCAGGATGATTATATACGGTCCATGTATCAATCCATTAATCCGAATCGGAGGGCATGTTTATGAGCTGCGGACGACACTTTATGAGGACGAGTACGCGGTAATTGATTCCAGTACACGGTATACGAAAGATCGGAAGATTATCAAAGTAAAAGCAGATGGCACACGGGAAGATATATTTAACAGCCGGAATACGGAAAGTGAGATATGGCAGAAGATACCTCCCGGAAGGAGTATTGTATCGTGGAGTGGAGCATTTGGATTTGATATCATTCTGTTTAACGAAAGGGGAACACCAAGATGGACTTTATCGTAACAGATAAATATGGACAGGACAAAGGATATTTAGAACATTGTGGCGTAAATTTTAATGTCGGGCAGGACAATGATTTTGAAGTGAAGATACAGAACAAATTATTCAGAGATGATCGACATCGGAAAAATTGTAGGATCTATGCCGAAAATACAGAGTATGGAGGATTGATCAGAAATATCAATCCTGTTACGGAGGACCATATCGTAAAACTCTCGGGACCGTCATGGCGTGGGTTGTTGAATCAAAAAGCGATTAACCCCGAAAGCAATACATACATTACGCTAAAAGGGGAGGCAAATAGAGTATTATCCGGATTTATTGTCAAGCTTGGACTATCAGAAATATTTACGGTATCAAATCAGAATAGTGGGATCGAACTGGATTATAAAGTGCCATTGCAGAGCATGTTGTATGATGCTTTTTCAGCAGCGCTTGAAGAGGTGGGAGCACGGTTAGATATAAAATATAAATTAGGCGATCCAAACGAGAAAGGATATGTGTTGTTGACTGCCAAACCTGTTGAAGACCACTCTGAGACAATCGAGATATCAGAGGACGGGAATGTAAAGCTGAACATCCTAGACTATCAGAATGGGGTGAATCACTTGATCTGTTATGGAAAAGGGGAATTGTCAGCTCGGCAAAGGGTGGATCTATATGTTTGGCCAGATGGCAGTATCCAAAAAACTGCCCATTATACAGCGATAGATCTGGTCGAACAATACTATGAAAATACCAGTTCAGAAACTTTGCAAGACCTTGAAAAAGAAGGTAGGAAAAAGCTGCTTGATCTTATGAATTATAAGCAGCTTAGAATATCTGTATCAGATATGGATTTGGAACTGGGGGATGTTGTCGGCGGTCGGGAAAGAATTACAGGAATTTACATGACGTCCCCCGTGGTGAGGAAAATTGTGACTGTATCGGGAAAAGGAAGGGTTAAGATTGATTATAAACTGAAAGGGGAAAGTTGAAATGGCAAATGAATTTGTAGAAACAACGCTTGTGGATGGTTTTGCAGATGGTCCACATATTACAGAAAAACAAGTGGGACTTGCAAATCAAGGTTTATATGGTCCAGACGATTATGTGTTATCGTCTGGAAGAGGCACAAGTACTTACAAATAACAGTATCCGTATTTTCGATGCGGTTTATGTAATACAAGGGCGCAGAGATGTTATTGCGGCAAACGATTATACGGATGTTGGTATTGATAACGGCGCACAAGGGATGAACCGCAATGATATTATCGTGAGGCGCTACACAAAAGATAATAGCTCCGAAATTGAAAAAACGGAATATGCGGTTATAAAAGGAACACCGACATCCGGAACAGCGTCTGATCCGAGTGTGCCGACAGGAGATATCAGAGGTGGGGCGCTGTTGCATAACATGAAATTGTACAGAGTGAAGCTGAATGGATTGAATATCGTAGCAGTAGAACCGCTATTTAAGGTGCTTCTGGATATGTCTACGATAAATAAAGATTTGTCGGAGTTACAGTTGTATCACGATAAAAAGACGCTCACACCGACTGATCTCGGATTGAACACTGGGATTTGGAAAGCAATAGTAAACAACTCTTACAAGATTGGTAACACGATACACCTAAACATGGAAATCTACACAACATCTATAATTGTTGCAAATAATGTGTACAACAATGCTTTTACGATACCGTCACAGTACCGGCCGTTAATTGATACTGCTGTCAATGTAACTGCATCAGATGGAGCGTATAAAAATCCAGTTGCCTGTACCTCTTTGGCAAAATCAAACGGCAATCTGTTTTTCTGCATCCCAAAAGCTACAAATAATTACCTTTTTATCGACGCTGAGTGGGAGTGTGCTTGATAATTAATTACTTTTTGGTGTATTTAATTGTAACGCATCTTTCCTATTGCGTATTCCAATCGGAGTCAGAAAACAGATCTTTTAGAAAGGAATGATAACATGAAACTTATTTTTAATGATGCAACTGATATGCCGATACAGTCATATGAAAAAATCGGTGGTGCGGTGCGATTCTTGACAATCGGAATTGCGCCGGAAAAGCTGAAAGAAATCTTTGAGGATGCAACAAAAACAAAGGTGATGAACGTCACAGAACGTGGGCAGATCATAGATACCTTGGAAAATTACACGGGATACGATCATACTGAGATATATCCGGGTGGAATTTATGGAGTTGTAAATAATAAAGCCGGTCTGTCAACAGAGGAGCGATTGGATGACATGGGGATTAAGTTGGAAACAGCGAAGCAGGACATAGAAGCACTGAAGGAAAACGGTGGCAACGGTGGAGCACCGGGAACGTATGCGTCTGTCTTTGCGATGGCTAAAATATCTGCAGAGAAAATTACAGATGATGAGCAGGCTCTTAAGGTAGCAGATCTGTACGATTTATGGAGCGGCGATGGAGTAGCCTACAAGACTGGAAAGTATATTACTTACCAAGATGCGCTATATAAGGTACTCCAAAACCATACATCTCAAGCGGACTGGGCGCCGGACACCGCCTCAAGTTTATATGCTAAGGTGCTTACAGATCCGACCGGAAAAGTATTGCCGTGGGAGCAGCCAAACAGCACAAACCCATACAAAAAAGGTGATAGGGTAACACATAAAGGGAAAACGTGGGAGTCTCTTGTAGACAGCAATGTGTGGGAACCGGGTGCAGTTGGATCCGAGAGTCTCTGGAAAGAAGTTGCATAACGAGAAAGGAAAGTGAGGAATATGAAAATGAATTATGCAGAAGCAATTATTGACGGATACAATGCGATTGCAGGAGCGATTGTGGCGGTGTTGTCCTACATATTAGGAGAGCACTGGATCTTATTTGCAGCCTTTTTGCTACTTAATGTAGCAGACTGGATAACCGGGTGGATGAAGAGCAAGATGGCCAACAAAGAAAACTCTGTCAGAGGCTGGAAAGGCGTCCTTAAGAAGTTGGGGTACTGGCTTATGATTATGGTTGCGTTTGGGGCATCGGCAATCTTTATCGAGATCGGTAAGGCGATCGGTGTAGATTTAGGGATCACTACATTGCTTGGATGGTTCGTACTGGCCAGCTTGCTTATAAATGAGATTCGCTCGATTTTGGAAAATTTCGTAGAAGCTGGATTTAACGTGCCGATTATATTGATTAAAGGTTTAGAGGTTGCAGACAAGGTCGTAAATAAAGATGGAGATTCAGAGGGCGAGTGATCGTCCTCTTTTGCGCCGGTGCAAATGCCGGAAGAAAGGAGAAGAACATGAGTATTTGTAGAGGAGTAGCAGGACTTAGAGGTGGAAATCCGAGAGGAATTTTTATTCACAACGATGCAGGATCACAAAATGCAAATGCGGCGTTTTACAGAAAATGGCTGCAAACACATCCGTTAGAAAACGGATTTGCTCACGCTTATGTAGCTAGTGACGGGATCTTGTATGCGGAAGATGATGCCTACGCAGCATGGCACTGCGGGCAGACAGACGGAAACCGGAACTATTATTCGATTGAGGTCTGTCAGAGTACGGGGGATTTGGAAATCTTTAAGAAAAATGAAGAGAATGCGTTGAAGTTGGCGGCGCAGAAGTGTAAGCAGTACGGTATCGTTCCAAGCTCGAATACAATCCGGCTGCACAAGGAGGTATTCGCGACAGCGTGCCCGCACAGATCCGTAGAGATTCACGGAGGGGATTCCGGATGTAAGACATACTTTATTAATAAAATCCGTGAGTATATGGGAATGGACAAGCTGCCGGATGCTCCGGTTGTCAGTGGAGGCGGAAGCAGTGCAGCATCCGGTGATCCTGGCATTGTGTTTACTTATGGTGTTATGCTGACAGATGGAACAATCCTGCCCTTTGTGAATAACCTGTCTGATTTTGCAGGACTTCTGGGTCGTACAATCGCCGGTATCGCGATAAAGGTTAATAAAGGTACTGTAAAATACCGCGTGCATGTAAAGGGCAAAGGATGGTTACCTTATGTAACCGGATGTAACTGGTCTGACGCAAACAACGGCTATGCTGGATATCCGGGAGCTGTGATCGATGCCGTAGAGGTATATTATGATACTCCGGTGGACATTGTTGCAAAATACGGTTATCAGAAAGCGCAGTATAGAGTTGCTCCGATCGGCGGTGGCTACTATCCTTGGCAGTTCGATAATGAAGTAGGAAATGGACAGGATGGATATGCCGGATGTTTCGGCATTGCGTTTGATAAATTTCAGCTGTACTAAAAACATTCCCCGGAGTATCTGCTCCGGGGAGAAATATTGTATCATCTTCATACATTATATAAAGAAGTAACAGTTGTAGGTTTTTACGTTAAGGATACCTTATAGAGATATAAAATGATTTGTATGTTGTTACGAAAAGGTTGACACAATGGGGGTCGAAGGAACTTGGAGATAAAGGTTTGACACCGATCGAGATTCTTCGTTATTTTTACGGAGATGACATGTATATTAATATTGCGCCGGAAATATCAGGTATTCCATCTTCGTGGCCGGGATATGTATTGGAGATCGGGTCAAGCGGAGAAAAGGTGAGGCAGATACAGGAGCAGTTGAATGTAATTGCGGGAGCGTATCCTGCGATACCTAAAATTACGGCAGACGGTATTTACGGTTCAAAAACGGCGGAATCGGTCAGAAAATTTCAGGAAGTGTTTCAACTGCCGCAAACGGGGAAAGTCGACTACAGTACATGGTATAAGATATCCGAAATTTATGTCGGCGTATCCAGAATCGCAGAGTTGACGTAACTTTGAAAAATCGAAAGTGATAGCGGAATCGGCATAGTTCCGGTGAAAATACCTTGACTTATTTTAATGACATATTTATAATGAATAAGGATATTGCAAAAACATGGAAGAGGAATAGTAGGAGTGTATCGTATTCAGAGAACTGCCGGTCGGTGCGAGGCAGAAACGTAAACTGTGAACTCACCTCGGAGTTCTTTCGTTGAACTTCAAGTAGACGAAAGCGGGAATTCCCGTTATAGAATGAATGAGTGCATTTGGTCGGATGAGGATACAGGAACAAAAAGTTTTCCCGGTCCGGTCGGATGAACAAGAGTGGTACCACGGAAATAAGCCTTTTCGTCTCTTGAGTTTTCAGGAACGGGAGGCTTTCTTTTATGCGTAATATAACGATGAATGAAGGAGAGAAACATATGGGTACAAAGATAATGTATAATCACAAAGCGATTGAAAAAAAGTGGCGTGAAAAATGGGCGGAAAATTCGGTAAATCCAAGAGTGGATGATAACGGAAATAAAAAACAGAAGTATTACTGTCTTGACATGTTTCCGTATCCGTCAGGAAACGGTCTTCATGTCGGACATTGGAGAGGGTATGTAATTTCTGACGTATGGAGCCGTTATAAACTTCAGCAGGGATATTATATTGTACATCCGATGGGATGGGATGCATTCGGTCTGCCTGCTGAAAACTATGCGATCAAGATGGGAGTACATCCGGCGAAATCAACGGCGGAAAATGTGGCGAATATTAAACGTCAGATCAATGAGATCGCAGCGCTCTATGATTGGGATATGGAAGTTAACACGACAGATCCGAATTTTTATAAATGGACGCAGTGGATTTTTGTGAAGATGTTTAAAGAAGGACTTGCATATGAAAAAGAATTTCCGATCAACTGGTGTCCGTCCTGTAAGACCGGTTTGGCAAATGAAGAAGTTGTAAATGGCAAATGCGAGCGCTGCGGAGCGGAAGTCACGAAGAAAAATCTTCGTCAGTGGATGTTGAAGATCACAGCATATGCAGATCGGCTGTTAAATGATCTCGATAAGCTGGACTGGCCGGAAAAAGTAAAGAAGATGCAGGCTGACTGGATCGGAAAATCCTACGGAGCAGAAGTGGAGTTCCCTGTTGACGGAAGAGATGAGAAGATCACTGTTTATACGACAAGACCTGATACGCTTTACGGCGCGACATTTATGGTGCTTGCTCCTGAACATGAGATGGCGGCATCTCTTGTGACAGATGAGACAAGAGAAGCAGTGGAAAAATATATTTACGATGCGTCAATGAAATCAAACGTAGATCGTCTTCAGGACAAAGAGAAGACAGGCGTATTTACGGGAAGCTATGCAATCAATCCGCTTAGCGGAGTGAAGACACCGATCTGGCTGTCTGATTATGTATTGGCTGATTACGGTACAGGAGCGATTATGTGTGTTCCTGCTCATGATGATCGTGACTTTGAGTTTGCAAAAAAATTCAATATTCCTATTATTCAGGTAATTGCAAAAGACGGAAAAGAAATCGAAAATATGACAGAAGCTTATACAGAAGCTTCGGGAACGATGATCAACTCGGGCGAGTGGAATGGAATGGAATCGTCAGTGCTTAAAAAAGAAGCTCCGCACATTATAGAAGAGCGCGGATTCGGAAAAGCAACAGTCAACTTTAAACTGCGTGACTGGGTATTTTCACGTCAGCGTTACTGGGGAGAACCGATTCCGATCATTCACTGTCCTGACTGCGGTAATGTTCCGGTACCGGAAGAAGAACTGCCGCTTACGCTTCCTGACGTAGAATCTTATGAACCGACAGGAACAGGAGAATCACCGCTTGCAGGAATTGAAGAATGGGTAAATTGTACATGTCCGGTATGTGGAAAACCTGCAAAGCGTGAGACAAATACGATGCCTCAATGGGCAGGATCTTCATGGTATTTCTTGCGTTATGTAGACAGTAAAAACGATAAAGAATTAGTGTCCAGAGAAAAAGCAGACGAGATGCTGCCGGTAGATATGTATATCGGAGGCGTAGAACATGCCGTGCTTCACCTTCTGTATTCTCGGTTTTATACAAAATTTTTGTATGATATCGGAGTAGTAGATTTTGACGAACCGTTCCACAAATTGTTCAATCAGGGAATGATCACAGGAAAGAACGGAATTAAGATGAGTAAATCAAAAGGAAATGTCGTTTCGCCGGATGCTCTTGTGAATGATTATGGATGCGACTCGTTAAGAATGTACGAGCTTTTTGTAGGACCGCCGGAGTTGGATGCGGAATGGGACGACAGAGGAATCGACGGAGTAAACCGTTTCCTGAAACGTCTTTGGAATCTGCTTATGGACAGTAAAGAAGCAGACGTTCAGCCGACAAAAGAGATGATAAAACTTCGCCATAAAATGGTTTATGATATTACAAATCGTCTGGAAAGTTTCAGTTTGAATACTGTAATTTCGGGATTTATGGAGTATAACAACAAGTTTATTGAAATGGCGAAAAAGGAAGGCGGAATTGATAAAGAAACATTAGAAACAATCGCGGTTCTTCTTTCTCCGTTTGCACCGCATTTTGCCGAAGAAATGTGGGAGCAGCTTGGCCATGGAGAAACAATTTTTAAAGCAGGATGGCCGTCATATGACGAAAGTGCAATGAAAGATGACGAGATTGAAGTGCCGGTACAGATTAACGGAAAGACAAGAGCTGTTATCAGTATTTCTGCCGATGCATCAAAAGATGAGGCAATCGCCGCCGGAAAAGAAGCGGTAGCCGATAAACTGACAGGTACGATCGTCAAAGAAATTTATGT
>ENA-OWPD01001861-OWPD01001861.1-human-gut-metagenome-genome-assembly--contig:-NODE-1861-length-14178-cov-7.978333_pt1 | contig 14178 bp, 8 predicted proteins | sample MGYA00248262_ERZ651842 | MGnify/ENA primary metagenome ERZ651842 (study PRJEB26924, sample SAMEA4378253) | human gut metagenome | biome: human gut; feature: human-associated habitat; material: faeces... | reverse complement strand
GAGAGTTTGGATTACTTTTTCAATTTTCAGGAAAAGATACCTGAGTAGTTACATTGTAGTGGATGAATTATAAATATTGGTAAATTAGCTTAGATATAAAATATAAAAGTTACCTTTGTTGGAAAATAAACAAAAATGGGAACTTGGAGTCAACAGCAGGAGGTTAGAAAAGAAACCAAAGAAAGAGATAAGACTAGAAAAGAAAAATTGGCTGGTTATTTTTTTGATCTTTCGAAGCTTTCATTTGCTGGACTTGTGATTGGTATAATTATACCTCTATACGCCAACTTTTTGGATGAAAATAATTGGTACATAGCTGTAACGGGTATTGTTTTGACAACTTTGTCTGCATTATTAGCTAATAAAATATTAAAATGATATGGAAATGTTAGGTTTTGTTTTTACAGTAGGATGTGTGATTGTTGGAGGTATTTATCTGTGGACATTCACTAAGTCGGGAAAGAAGTGGCTGAAGAATCTGTGAAATAACTGCGACATTGTTTCTTTATAACGTCCATCGATATCCATTTATACGCCTGCTTATCCCCTGGATAGCAGGCATTTTTTGTGGAGATCATTTTTTTGACCGTTCATGGGCCCCCCTTTGTGGTATTCTCTTCTTTGGCTTTTTTGCTGCATTGTCTTTTGCTCTTTATTTTCTGAAGCGCTATTCGCTGCGATGGTGTTTTGGGATAGCTATCTCCGCTCTTTGTTTTACGGGAGGATGGCTTGGGATGACTGGACAATTGCAACAGGCTGTCTGCTCTTTTCCGAAAGAAGAAACTGTGTACCGGGTTTTGATAACGGATGCGCCTCAACCTAAAGAACATACTTACCTCTGTCAGGCATTATTAAAAGAACGTCGTGATACTGCGGGCATATATCCGATAGGACATACTGCGGTTCTTTATCTACAGCAAGATTCGTCTGCCTCCCGTTTGAAGAGTGGAGATGAACTGCTGATTTCTGCCCGCATTTCTCCTCCTCTCAACAATCGAAACTTTGATGAATTTGATTATGCCCGCTTCCTGATGCGGAAAGGTATTAGCGGAACAGGATATGTTGTATCCGGGAAATGGATAAAATGCGATGGAATGAATAACTTTGACCTCAAAAGTGTAGCCAGCTCTTGTAGAAGAAACATGGTTTCACTTTATCAGGAACTGGGATTCAACGGGGATGAACTGGCAGTACTTTCAGCACTAACAATAGGAGATAAGACAGAATTAAGTGATTCGGTTCGTGAAAGTTATTCGGTAGCAGGTGCAAGCCATATTCTTGCTCTATCCGGTTTGCATATCGGACTTTTATATACAATGATCTTTTTCATTCTGAAACCTATTGCCCGAAGAGGAAATATAGGTAGATGTGTGCGTTCTGTTTTTCTTCTTGTCTTATTGTGGACCTTTGCTTTTTTTACAGGGCTTTCTCCGTCGGTAGTACGTTCGGTCAGTATGTTTTCGATTTTAGCTATGGCGGATATGATTGGTCGTGAACCTTTATCTTTAAATACATTGGCGGTAGCTGCGTGGTTGATGTTATTCTGCAATCCTGCATGGTTGTTCGATGTTGGTTTTCAGCTCTCTTTCCTTGCTGTTGCTTCTATCTTGCTTATCCAAAAGCCGATCTACCATTTGATTACCGTGAAAAGTAGAATAGGAAAGTCTGTTTGGGGACTCATGAGCGTGTCTATTGCCGCACAAATAGGAACAGCTCCGCTTGTTCTGTTTTATTTCTCTCGATTCTCCGTGCATTTTCTATTGACGAATTTAGTTGTTATTCCTTTGATTACTATTATCTTATATGCTGCTGTCGTAATGCTTCTTCTGACTCCTTTCTCCTGGCTTCAGATAGGAGTGGCCGGAGGTGTTAAGAAGCTGTTGGAAGGACTTAATTTCTTTGTCCGATGGGTAGAACGGCTTCCTTACGCTTCTATAGATGGAATTTGGCTTTATCAGTCAGAAGTGCTAGGTATCTATATTGTCATCGCTCTGCTAACCTATTATTTCATGAATCGCCGATACCGGAATCTGCAAATCTGTCTTTTTTCTATCTTGTTGATGGGGACTTATCATGCAACGCTGTATTGGCTGGATCGTCCTCAAACGAGTTTAGTCTTTTACAATGTGCGTGGTTGTCCGGCAGTACATTGCATAAAAAGTGACGGGCAATCCTGGATAAACTATATGGATACTCTCTCCAATGAAAAACGTCTGAAACACATGACAGCTAACTATTGGAAGCGTCATCACCTTCTTCCTCCCCAAGAAATAACGGCTGATTGCCGGCACGCTGAACTTAACCGTCAACAGCAGATTATATCCTATCATGGTTGTCGTGTATGTGTCATAAACGATAACCGTTGGCGAAACAAATCTACCGTTTCTCCGTTATATATTCAGTATCTTTACTTATGCAAAGGATATGACGGTCATCTGGAAGAACTCGCCCAAGTCTTTTCTTTCTCTTACGTCATATTGGACGCGTCCCTCTCGGAATACCGCAAACACCTACTTGAAAGCGAATGCAAGAAATCCGGTCTGCGATTTATCTCTTTGTCTGACGAAGGTTCTGTCCACTTTTTGCTCTAAGTACAAAGATTTATCGTACATTTGCACCTTGATAAAGTTTAAGAGTATGTTGACGAAAGTAATTGAACAAGCCAAAATAGACCATTTCACCAAATGGTTTGAACGAGCTGACAAAATAGTAATTGTATCTCATGTTTCTCCTGACGGCGATGCTATCGGTTCTTCACTGGGATTATATCATTTTTTAGATTCACAAGAGAAAACTGTAAACGTAATTGTGCCGAATGCTTTTCCCGATTTTCTGCGGTGGATGCCGGGCAGTAAGGATATCCTGTTGTATGACCGCTACAAAGACTTTGCAGATAAATTGATCGCCGAAGCAGACGTCATCTGTTGCCTCGATTTCAATGCACTGAAGCGTATCGACGATATGGCAGATGCTGTGGCCGCTTCTCCGGCACGTAAAATAATGATCGATCATCATTTGTATCCCGAAGATTTCTGTAAGATAGTAATGTCCTATCCTAAAATATCTTCTACTTCCGAACTGATATTCCGTCTTATCTGCCGTATGGGATATTTCAGTGATATCTCCAAGGAAGGCGCAGAATGTATCTACACAGGGATGATGACAGATACCGGTGGGTTCACCTATAACTCGAACAACCGGGAGATTTATTTTATCATTAGCGAACTCCTTTCTAAAGGAATCGATAAAGATGATATTTATCGTAAGGTGTACAACACCTATTCGGAGAGCCGTTTACGTTTGATGGGATATGTATTATCGAACATGACTGTGTATTCGGAATCTAATTCGGCTCTAATCACCCTGACAAAAGCAGAGCAAAGCAAATTCAACTATATAAAAGGCGATAGCGAAGGCTTTGTTAATATTCCCCTTTCCATTAAAAATGTCTGTTTCTCTTGCTTCTTGAGGGAAGATACCGAGAAACCGATGATTAAAATATCCCTTCGTTCAGTAGGAACCTTCCCATGCAATCAGTTAGCTGCCGAATTCTTCCATGGAGGAGGCCACTTGAATGCTTCGGGCGGTGAATTTTTCGGAACGATGGAAGAGGCAAAAGCGGTCTTTGAGAAAGCGCTTGAGAAATATAAACCTTTACTAACAGCGAAAAGCTAAAGATGGAAGGTTAAAAGTGAATATGGAAAGGTTAAAAGATACGAACTTTCAACTTCCCCCTTTCAACTTTTAATGATTTTGAGATACATTTGTGCGGAATATAGCTAAATAACAGATAATGAAGAAACTTGTATTTTTATTTCTCTCTTTGTTAACCGCCGGAAGTCTGTTCCAGGCATGCGACAATTCGAAGACTTATGCAGAAATGCTGGAAGACGAGAAAAATGCGGTGAATAAGTTCATCAAAGATAGTGCGATTCATGTGATTTCAGTAGAAGAGTTCGAACGAAATGACACTGTGACAAAATCGAAGGCAAAAGGGGATGCTTATGACGAATTCGTGTTCTTTTCTGGAGAGGGAGTATATATGCAGATTATAGATCGGGGGCGTGGTGAGGATGACGGTACGGAATATACGGATGCGGAAAAAGAAAAAGATAAATTTGTAGATCGTAATAGCATCTGTACTAATTATAAAGAGATTAATGTAGATACACGTGAACTGGCAGCTTTTAATATTCCTATAGAGGAATATATGGATGCTGGAAGTTTGTATACTAATCCTGCCGTATTTGTTTATGTAAAAAAAGATACTTATTCAGCTGGTACGTTCACTGAAATGGACTATGTGTGGGGACAATATTATGGTAGCACTGCTGTGCCGCAAGGATGGCTTCTATCATTGCCTTATCTACGTGACAATGCTCATGTACGTCTTATCGTTCCTTCAAAGATGGGGCATTCATCTGCACAGCAGTATGTAACTCCTTATTTTTATGATATTACAGAGTTTCGTAAAGCACGAAGCTAAAGCACTAACATTAGATAAATCAAATCTTTAAGTAAAGAACCTATGACTCTAATCAAATCTATCTCTGGAATCCGCGGAACTATCGGCGGAGGAGCGGGAGAAGGACTAAACCCGCTTGACATTGTAAAATTCACCTCGGCTTATGCTACTTTGATTCGTAGAACCTGCAAGGCAAAGAGTAATAAGATTGTTGTGGGACGTGATGCCCGCATTTCCGGTGAAATGGTAAAAAACGTAGTAGTCGGCACATTGATGGGAATGGGCTGGGATGTAGTAGACATTGATCTTGCTTCTACCCCTACCACAGAACTTGCTGTAACAATGGAAGGCGCCTGTGGTGGTATTATCCTGACAGCTTCTCATAACCCAAAACAGTGGAATGCACTGAAATTGCTGAATGAACATGGTGAATTTCTGAATGCAGCCGAAGGTAACGAAGTACTTCGTATTGCTGAAGCAGAAGAATTTGACTATGCCGATGTCGACCATCTGGGATCTTACCGCAAAGACCTGACTTATAATCAGAAACATATCGACAGTGTATTGGCTCTCGACTTGGTAGATGTAGAAGCTATCAAGAAAGCCAATTTCCGTGTAGCGATTGACTGTGTGAACTCTGTAGGCGGTATCATTCTCCCTGAACTTCTTGAACGTTTGGGTGTGAAACATGTAGAAAAACTCTATTGTGAACCTACCGGAAACTTCCAACACAACCCTGAACCGCTTGAAAAGAACCTCGGTGACATCATGAACCTGATGAAAGGGGGCAAAGCAGATGTAGCATTCGTTGTAGACCCGGACGTTGACCGTTTGGCAATGATCTGCGAGAATGGCGTAATGTACGGTGAAGAATATACACTGGTTACTGTTGCCGACTATGTACTGAAACATACCCCCGGTAACACTGTTTCTAATTTGAGCTCTACCCGTGCTTTGCGTGATGTAACTCGCAAGTATGGAATGGAATACAGCGCTTCTGCCGTAGGCGAAGTAAATGTTGTAACGAAGATGAAAGCAACCAATGCCGTTATCGGCGGTGAGGGAAATGGTGGAGTAATCTATCCTGCCAGTCACTACGGACGTGATGCATTGGTAGGCATCGCATTATTCCTTAGCCATCTGGCTCACGAAGGAAAGAAGGTTAGCGAGCTTCGTGCTACTTATCCTCCTTACTTCATTGCTAAAAACCGTGTAGACCTGACTCCGGAAATCGATGTAGATGCTATCCTTGCCAAAGTAAAGGAAATCTATAAGAACGAAGAAATCAATGATATCGATGGTGTGAAAATAGACTTTGCCGACAAATGGGTACATTTGCGCAAGAGTAATACAGAGCCGATCATCCGTGTGTATAGTGAAGCTTCTACCATGGAAGCTGCCGAAGAAATCGGTCAGAAGATAATGGATGTGATTAATGAATTAGCAAAATAATATCCTGTAAAATAGGATTTTATTTATAACATTTGAGTCTCGTATATCATAAAGATAACTGAATAAGTTGTCTCATTGATATACGAGACTTTTTATTAGGATGATATCCACTGAATAATGATAGTTACTCTTCTCCTTGAGTATTAACAATAAAGTTTCTTTTGATTAAGTCTAAACTTCCTTTCGTCCAATAGTAAACTTCTCTTTTGTTATTTACAAACTTAAAATGCAAGCTTCATTTTTATAAATGCAAGTTTTGTTTTTAAAAACGGAACCTTTGTTTTTATAAATGAAGCTTGCATTTATAGATTAGAAGGGATGAAAAGCAACTTTACTGTTAATAAAAAGAAAGTTTGGACTTAATCAAGAGCAACTTTTCTATTAATAGATTACATGAGAAGTAAGCAGTGTTGAGAGAGAAGTAATCAACAAAGCTTACTTTTCTGCGTCGTTAGCATAGATACACTACAAGAATATCAATTGGTATACAAAACTTTATAGGTCTTATATCAATGATAAACACATGGCTTAAATATACATATTGATAAACGTGCGATATGAAAATAAAACTGATTGCATTATTATTTATAATGATGAGATCATTGAAAAATGGAAGAGGCAGACTCTTAGATTGTGTGAACTTAGTAGTGAAGTAATTGTTGAAAAATAGAGGTACTTGATAAAATAGAGTTGCATTTTCCGTATAAAAACGTATCTTTGTGTAAAGAGAATTAAAGACATCGATTATTAATGGCTATTTTCTTTCGCACTACGAAATAGAACATATAAGCGACTGCCTGATATTTAATAGATGATATTAATGATTAACACAATGAAAATACGCTTGATTTTGTCTTTTGTTTTATTGATTTATTCATTGGTCTGTCAAGCAGATGGCGGTAAAGATTCATATATCTTCCGGAAAGTAGATTATCAGCAAGGATTATCCAATAGTGCTGTGCTTTGTCTTTTTCAAGACAATACAGGGTTGATGTGGTTTGGTACATACGATGGTGTCAATTGTTATGATGGCCGAAACATGGAAGTTTTTCGTTCTGATTTTTCAGCCCCCAAAGCTTTGAGTAATAATGTAATCCATTCTATTCAGCAGGCAGATAATAATTGTTTGTGGATTTCTACACATTTGGGTATCAATCGTCTTTCACAGGATTCGCGGCAAGTTGTCGGATATTATGACTTTACAGATGATTATTATCTACATTCCAATTCTAAAGGAAACACATGGGTGGTGAGTCATGGTGGAATTTTCTACTATAATACATCTTATAAACGATTTGTACAGATTAAGAATCTGAAAATACCCGTAGAAGATATGGATAAACGGGCATTCGTAACGGATGATGGTGTTTTGTGGATCTTTACTCAACAAACAGGGGAGCTGTTACAGGTTTCGCAGGATGCTTTTGATTGTGACACATTATCAATTCATTCAACTGTTTCATCTACTGATTTTCATGCGAAACCTATTGAAGATGTCTTTTATCAGAATGGCGTTCTTTGTTTTATCGATAGTGAGCATGATCTTTATGTTTATGATATTTCCCGACAATCTAAAATTTATATTCGTAACCTTTCTTCATTAGTGCAGAAGTATGGAACTATTGCAGGAATAGCCCTTTTCTATGAAGATATTATTATTGGTTTTCGAACGAATGGGTTAGTTCGTCTCCGTACTTCACAAAAATATAAAGAAGAAGTGGTCGACCGGAATGTACGTATATATAGTATTTATCGAGATCCTCATCAGAATGTCCTATGGGTTGCTTCAGACGGACAAGGAACGATTATGTATGCTAAGAAATATTCTATTGCCACCAATTTGATGCTCAATCAGCTGTCATCTAACCTAAGTAGGCAGGTACGTTCTGTTATGACAGACGATAGTGGTGGACTATGGTTCGGGACGAAGGGTGATGGACTGTTGCATATACCGGATTATCGTGAGAATGAAGAGGTTTCTGCCGTTACAGTTTACTCTCCTGAAGGCAAGCAAAATGTTGCGTCTTATATACGGTGGAATAAAGAATTCCCCGTTTATAAATTGGTTCAAAGCCGTTACATGGATGGTTTTTGGATAGGATCTGGTGATCCGGGACTTTTCTACTACTCTTTTGAAGATCAAGCCTTGCATTCTGTAGAGAACCTACCGGTACAACCCACCGAGATACATGGTATTTATGAGGAAAATGATAGTGTACTTTATGTGGTGACAGCCGGTTCCGGTTTTCATAAATTAATACTTGAGAAGCAGGCAGGTACCATTCGTTTCAAGTCGCAGAAAAGTTATCATTTTTTTCACGGTCAGCGAGAAATTACGATGTTCTATCCAATGCTGCCCGAGGGGGATTCTATTTTGTGGCTTGGCAGTCGGGAGAAAGGACTCGTACGGTTCGATAAGCGGACTGAAGAATATAAAGTAATTTCTTTGAAAGAAATGCTTCATAAGTCGGTAGACGATGTGCTCAGTCTGTATCGGACCAAAGAAGGGCTGTTATATGTAGGGACAACATCAGGATTGGTATGTCTGAATTCTAATGGAAAACAGATGAAAGCTACCTATATTGGACGGGAGCAAGGTTTGCTCAATGATATGATTCATGGTGTACTTGAAGATGAGAACGGACTCTTATGGCTTGGTACGAATCGGGGGCTGATTAAATATAATCCGATAAATGGCTCATCACATGCCTACTTTTACAGTGCAGGTGTTCAAATCGGTGAGTTTAGTGATGATGCTTATTACATGTGTCCATATACACAGGAGCTTTTTTTCGGTGGGATTGACGGGTTGCTTTATTTGGATAAAGAGGTGCAGGCTGCTCCGGAATTTTATCCGGATATTTTGTTACGTAAGTTGACTGTTGGACATACGCAAGTGGTTCAGGGAGATGGAGATTACTATACAGACAATGGTAAGGCATTACAGTTGAAGGGGACGGAGGTTTCATTTGCACTTTCTTTTGTTGTTCCGGATTTTTTATCAGGAGAAGATATAGAATATTCTTACCAGTTGGAAGGATATGATAAGGATTGGACCTCTTTTAGCAGTATTAATGAAGCCTCATATACAGGAGTGCCGGCAGGTGATTATATCTTTAAGGTACGCTATAAGAGGGATGTATTTGATACGGAATATCGGCATTTTTCTATTCCGGTATATATCCTTTCTCCCTGGTATCGATCGGTGGCGGCTTATTTTGTTTATTTGGTCATTTTCTTGTTGTTGTTAGGGTACGTGATATATTTACTACGCAAAAACTACCTTCAGGAACGGATGATGAAAACACTGATGGGGACAGAAAGTTGCCGGAAATCCGAGACTGTATATACAAACCGTAGGATGCTTGAAGATTTTACTCTCATTTATAATTATTGTGACCAATTGCGTGCAGAGAATCTTTCTTATGAGCAATGTCTTGAGAAAGTGTCACTGATACGCGAAACTGTGATGAGCGCACTTCTTAATCCTGACGCTCTGTTTTTGGAAGAACTTAAACAATTCTTTCCGGATCGGTTTATTGTTTCTGCACGTATGAGTATACAGGGAGTTTCTCAAGAGGTGTTGCGTACGTTGGAAGAACAAGGGATTGATCATTCTTCTATATCGTCAATGATTCCGGAACACTTAACATTTCCAGTTTACAAGAATGCGTTATACAGTATTCTTTATTGCTGCTATCTCCGGATTACTGAAATGAAGGGTACTCATGGCGTAATAGTAGAAATGTCAGAACAGGATGTAAGATGCAGCTACATTTTTCTTCTAAAGATGCTACTGCGAAAGCGTTGTATGAATATCTTTCAGATAAAGCTTCTTCAGTGACGGAGAAAAATTCCGATCATGTGTTTACTGTGCATTTACTTTTAGGTTTTGTACGGTCGGCTTTGGAACGTATTCATGCCGTTCTTCGTTATGATGATGATGAGAGTGGTAGTCGGTTGACGATTATCTTTGAACCGGCGGTCTTGACAGTGGCAGGTGAACAAGGGAAAAAAACTGTGCTTTTGTTGGAAGACAGAGATGAAATGACTTGGTTGATTAGTAATTTCCTGGCTGATGAATATGTGGTTCATCAAGTAAAGAGTGTGCAGCTTGCTTTTGACGAAATTCGTCGGTCGGCTCCGGCTCTATTATTAGTGGATATGACAATGTATGCCAATGCTGAAAGTACTTTTATGGAGTATGTTAGCCGAAATCGTACTCTGCTTTCAAAGACAGCTTTTATTCCATTGTTAACCTGGAAAGTTGGTTCGGCCATTCAGCGGGAACTGATCTTGTGGTCTGATTCTTATATTGTACTTCCTTATGATATATTATTCTTGCGGGAAGTTGTCCATAATGCTATTTATGGAAAGCGGGAAGCGAAGCAGATATATATGGAGGAACTGGGAGATTTGGCGGGACAGATTGTCTGTACAACTACCGAACAAGCTGATTTTATTCGCAAATTGTTAAAGGTGATTGAAGAAAACCTGGACAAGGAAGAACTGGGCTCAACGTTGATCGCTGATCGTATGGCAATGAGTTCCCGTCAGTTCTATCGTAAATTCAAGGAAATTTCCAATACTGCTCCCGGTGATTTAATAAAGAGTTACCGTATGGAAAAGGCAGCCCGCCTGTTACTTGATGAAGAACTTTCTATTCAAGATGTTATTATGGAGGTCGGTATTTCCAGCCGGTCTTATTTTTATAAAGAGTTTACCCGTCGGTTCGGGATGACACCGAAAGATTATCGGGAACAGCGAAAGGTATGCTGATTGTCAGGTTAAATTCTTTCGTATAGGTGATTAGTTGGGAAACATTATTATTTATTTGTTTGTCACAACCTTGTGCTCTAAATCCCTTTTGCTAATTTTATTGTGTTGATTATTAGTGTGTTAATCTGTGCTCTAATTTACCATTCTGTGCTTTAAATTTGTGTCTTTATTTTGCCGTTTTTTTGGCAAGGTAGAGCATTGGACTTTTATTCGAATAGCCTTTATTTGCAACAATTTAAAGGGAATTAACCTTATTACTAATCAAATTTAAAGGAATTATGAATGAAAAACTAAAGTATCTTACCTTATTTGTAATAGGTATGATGTTGAGTTTGGGCATGAATGCTCAATCTGTAAAATCAATCTCCGGTACGGTAACCGATGATCAGGGAGAGGCGGTTATCAGTGGTACGGTGAAAGTTAAAAACGGTAGTACAGGAACAATCACTGACATTAACGGTAAATACACTCTCTCTGTTCCTTCCAATGCCACCTTGGTGTTTTCGTATATTGGTTATATCACACAAGAATTTAAAGTCTCGGAATTAAAGAGTAATGTTCTGAACGTAGTTCTGCAATCGGATACGAAAGCACTGGACGAAGTAGTCGTTGTAGGTTATGGTACCATGCGCAAATCAGACTTGACGGGTTCCATTTCCACAGCCAAAGGTAAAGACATGCTGAAAGCACAATCATTCAATGCGCTTGACGGATTGAAAGGTAAAGTGGCCGGTGTGAATATCTTCTCTAATACCGGTCAGCCGGGTGGAGAATCACGTGTCATCATTCGTGGTATTTCTACTATCAATGCGTCGGCTTCACCGCTGTACGTAGTCGATGGAGTGGTGATGTCAAACTTTGAGTTGCTTAATCCGAATGACATCGAATCTATCGAAGTATTGAAAGATGCTTCCTCTGCTGCCATCTATGGTGCCCGTGGTGCGAATGGTGTTATCATGGTGACTACCAAGCGCGGTAATGCAGGAAAAGGAGTCCATGTTTCCTATGATGGTTCATTGTCTATCGGTAAGATGGCTAGAAAAATAGACGTAATGGATGCTAACGAATGGATGTCTACCTTCAAGCAGGGATTGGAAAATGCCAACGAATTTCAAGGCAAGAACTTCACAACTGATCTGTCACAGATATTCACAGACGAACGTTTGTTCAATGCAGACGGTTCTCCGAAATATAATACCAACTGGCAGGATGAAGCATCCCGCACTGCCATCTCTCATAACCATCAGATCAGTATCCAACGTACAGGAGAAGGATCTTCTATCGGAGCATTCATCAATTATACCGATCAACAGGGTATTTTGTTGAATTCTTACTTCAAACGTATCAATGCAAAATTGGCGTATGATGACAAACCGACTGATTGGCTGTCTACTTCCGTTAATTTATTAGTAAATCATACTTGGGGTAATAGAACTTCTGATAACCCTTACGGACAAGGCGCATTGCGTACAATGATCGAACAGTTGCCTTTCTTACCGGTTAAGCTGGATGGTGAATATACGCAGACGAACATTATTAATACAAGCTCTATTCTCAATAATCAGACTGATCCTAATAGCGGAAAACAAGGATTCAGCCCGGAAGGTGTAGGTAATCCCGTTGAGTTGCTCGAACGGATGCAGGCTATGCAATATCGTACGCAGATTTTTGGTAATGCTGCTTTGACTTTCCATCTCATGAAAGGATTGGATTTGAAGACCCAGTTCGGTATCGACTACCACAATAATCGTGATGCTAACTATACGCCGTTCACTCCGCGTCCGATGATTAATCAAAGTTCCGAGGGAGCAGCTTCTGCAAATAACTCCAACTCTTTGTATTGGCAGGAAGAAACCTATTTGACTTATGTGAAAGATATAAACAAACATCACATTAATGCAATGGCGGGTATGTCTTGGCAAGAGTATAATTATACCAAATTCGAAGCTTCCGACAGTAAGTATATTGATGACTTCTACGGATATTATAATTTAGGTTCCGGAACGAATCGTCCTTCTGTTGGCAGTGATTACGACAAGTGGGCAATGAACTCTTATTTCTTGCGTCTGGCGTATTCTTATGACAACAAGTATATGGCTACCGTAACCGGTCGTTATGATGGCTCTTCCAAATTCGGACAGAACAATAAATATGCATTTTTTCCGTCAGTAGGCTTGGGTTGGATGATTTCTAATGAAGACTTTTTAAAAGATAACTCATTGATCAGCAAGCTGAAATTACATACTTCTTACGGTCTGACAGGTAATTCGGAAATTGGTACATATAAATCATTGGCTACGGTGAGCCAGTCGAATACGATCATTGGTGATGCTCTGCACGTAGTGTCTTATCTGGACAATATGCCTAATCCGGACCTGAAATGGGAAAAGACCGGACAGTGGGACTTAGGATTCGAGTTGGGTTTATTCAATAACAGACTGAATTTCGATATTTCCTATTATTATAAATATACTTCAGATTTGTTGCTCGACCGTCCGGTTCCTGAATCAACAGGCTACTCTTCCATTATGGATAATATTGGAGCCGTTTCCAATCGTGGTTTAGATATTCTGGTTACAGCATATCCTATTCAGACACATGATTTCCAGTGGACTTCCACTCTTAATTTAGGTTTCAACAAAAACCGTGTAGAGAAGTTGGATGAAAGTGCATCTGTTGATCCTGTCACCGGTAAGCGTCAGATTACGACCGACGGTTTTGTGGGTTACGATATGTTGATTCGTGAAGGTGAAGAGCTTTCTTCTTTCTATGGTTATAAGCGTGCCGGTATTTACGATGGTATTCCGTCTAACTGGGATCCGGAGACAATGAACATACCTTCCACTATCGGTGAAAAGGTAACTTATAAGAAACGCGAAATTATCGGTAACGGATTACCTGACTGGATGGGCTCATTTATCAATACCTTCAATTATAAAGGTTTCGATTTGACTTTAGACTTCCAGTTTACATGGGGGGTAGACGTGATGCAAGAATATTATCACTCTACTGTAGCCCGTTTCCTGACTAACGGTATAGACCGTCTTTATAAGGAAGCATGGCATCCAACTCTCAATCCGTCGGGTAAAGAACAGGCAATTCGTCTGAATAACTTTGGTCAGGGAGCTAATAACCAGGCAGATGATGACTGGGTTTGCAATGGTTCTTATTTGCGTTGTAACATGATTCAGCTCGGATATACCTTCAATCCAACACTGATTAAGAAGATCGGTCTGTCTTCATTGCGTTTGTATGCGAATGTGAATAACGCGTTCCTGATTACTTCTAAGGACTATAACGGATACGATCCGGATAACTCATCTCGTTTAGGTGACAACAAATGGGGGGCTAACCGCCAATTCTTCACCTATCCGCGTCCGAGAACGTTTACGTTCGGTCTTAATGTAGCATTTTAATTCACCGTTATAAAAACTATAAGAATTATGAAACTATTAAAAGTATATATATCTGCATTTTGTATG
>ENA-OWPD01001859-OWPD01001859.1-human-gut-metagenome-genome-assembly--contig:-NODE-1859-length-14182-cov-2.964111_pt1 | contig 14182 bp, 18 predicted proteins | sample MGYA00248262_ERZ651842 | MGnify/ENA primary metagenome ERZ651842 (study PRJEB26924, sample SAMEA4378253) | human gut metagenome | biome: human gut; feature: human-associated habitat; material: faeces... | reverse complement strand
GCTCTGCTCTGCTCTGCTCTGCTCTGCTCTGCTCTGCTCTGCTCTGCTCTGCTCTCAAAATTTTCCATCCCTCTTCTCTTAAACGCAATCCTTTCCATTCAAAAAACTCACATAATCAAACTGATCGATTGGTCGTTTTCCTTTCCATCCTATCGGATTTGTGATAATTCCTACTGAATTTTCCTTTTCATATCCCTTAATATAAAAACAACTTGGGTACTTTTTATACAAGGGGGGAGAATTGACAAACATAACTTTTCGATACGGCAATTTTTCAAACCTACCCTTCAGTTCTTCTGTCATACCTTCCCGATCGGTATTAATAATCACGATGTTTTCCCAATTAATACGTCTTTTTCTCTCATCCCACTTCTTTTGTGCTTCTTCAATAGAATGATAATGCACCAAAAACAACGTAAGATCACCCAAGTATGCTACCGGATACGAACGATCTTCTATTATTTCTTCATCATGACATTCTACTAATTTTTCTATAGACATATAATACTTCAAATTTTCACAAAATCTCATGAAATCTTCTGCCCGGAAAAACATATTAATTGTTGGAGATTTAAACTGCAGTCCTAAATCGTGCGACAATATTCCTCCAGTGCAATTTGTCGAAATGATAGAAACATCTTTATTTCTTAGCCGTTTCTGATTTTCTATATTAACTTTTTTACGATTCTTTTTCCAAACATAATTTTTAAATTTATTCTTTACTTTTAATATTATCATATTCTTTTCCTATTTCTTTACCGAACACTTCTCTCTTTGCACAATAATCTTTCAAATTTAATTTAAAGCATTTTTGAATTTTATCTACAAAAGAGCGTTCTCTATTATCTTCACCACTAGCTCTGCCGTGTCCTTAATAGAATATCCGGCCTCCGTCAATTCCTCTAATTTAGACGTTCTTTCTGCTTCACACGCCATTATAATTTTTTCAGCCCACAAGGCAAGATCATCTTCTAAATTGACAAATTCTACCTTTCCTGTGATATTCACTTCCTCTGGTACATTCTTGGACACAACACAGTGTAGCCCTGCTGCCTGAGCCTCTACTAATGTAAATGGTAATCCTTCAAATAAAGATGGCATTAACAAACAATCTATTGCCGACATCCATTTATTAACATCACTTCTAATTCCAAGAAAATAAATTTTCTCCTTTAGCCCTTTTTCTGACACTTTTTGTTCTAATGCTAATCTATATTCTCCATCACCTATAAACACCATTTTTATATTCGGATCTTTCTCCAATGTCTTTTCAAAAACATCTATGCAATAAAATGGGTTTTTAGGTTTCGTCAAACGCCCAACTACACCTATTAATCTTTCATTTGTTAACAATAATTCCAAGCGACATTCTTGACGAACCTGCACATTAAATTGATATTTTGAATAGTCAATTCCATTTTTTATCACTACGAATTTTCGATCATCAAACATCCATTTCCCCGCTTCTTTGGAACATGCAAAAAAATGGGTAGCATATTTATCTACATTTTTTTTACTATTTTTTTCTTGCAGTCTTTGAAAGAAATTAAGTTTCCAGGTATCATTAGCACAATGCGAATGAATAATCCGTACGGGAACACTAGCCTCTTTGGCAAATTTTAATATATCAAGCGCTACCATATCACATGTATTATAATAAACAACGTCAAATTTATTATCCCTGAAAAACTTTCTCCAAAACATAATATATTTTACAATATTATGACGATTAGAAGGGCGAACCCATTCTCTGCCTTCAATATTCATTTTAGGCATATTATAAATTACTTCAAACTTACTTTTATCTAGCTCCTCACATAAATTCGTAATATACGTTTCTACGCCTCCTGCATGATCAGACATGCCTACCATAAATATTCTTATATTTTTTTCCATTTAAAACTCTCCATGATCAACACTACTCGTTAAACTAATGTTTCGATTTTAATATTGCTTTTACACTTATCTGATTCACACAATGGACAGCTATAGACACCAAAATTGTTACCCCACACACTACTACAAAAAAACGGATAAGGATGCGGCTTCCCACATATTATGGATTATCAATATAAATAACCCCTGCATAAGATAGGTCTCATATGAAATTTTCCCCAAAATTGGGCTAATACATTAGCTTGTTCACCAAAAAATTTTAATATCAGCACCACACACCTTTTTTAGTATTAGTGGTAAATTTCATAGAAAAATAAAAAATAAGATACATCACTATTGCCGCCACAGGATACCATATCCTGAAAGAAAGAAAAATAGCGCAACACAATACCATCCCACATTTAAAAATGAATATTTTCCATCCATATTCAATGCATTCGAACAATGCCCTAACATAATCAATATCGCCGCGATCCCTTTTAGAGCAACTGTTTTTTCATTGATAAGAATTCCACAACATACGCTTGGATTATTTTGTATAGCAACACGTCTCCCCCCACACACCATACCGCCATGTCAAACTTGACAATGCTACTACAAAAAATACAACATTCATTTTATCTCTTCCTTTTTTATTTTCTTAATTAGCCTTCTATTATTTATTCTTTAAAAATTGCTGAGCAGCGCTTCTTCCAGCCAGTAACGCGTCTATGTATCTTTTTTGATCTTTATTCTTTAACGCTTTCAATTTATTCACTATAACATAAGAATAAAAGCAATAAAAAAATGCTATTTTATCAATCACTTTCAATACTCTATTTTTCTCTCTATCGTAAATAAATCGCTTCCAAAATACTGATTTAAACCAACCTGCCCCAAAGGCTGTTCTTTCAACATTCCCCCCCGTTGATGTTCCTGCGTCTAGGTGCTCTAATTTGAGATTAGTAACACATACTGTTTTATAACCGTAAATACAAAGTTTATAAAATAAAACCTGATCTTCTCCCATAGCATAACCATATTTCTCCAACCACTCTTCCTCTTCAAAATGCACCCTTTTAAATACTTCTGTCTTTATAAACAAGCATGCACCCGGAGCTGTTTGAGCATAAAAATATTTTCTTTTTGAACTTAATATTTTATTATTATAGGAATATCCACCTGTTCTCAATATTTTAAGATAATATTCCTTTCTGCCAAATATCATCGGAATCGCACTTCCTGCGATACACGCACTAATAACATTTTTCCCTTGTGGCAACAAATCCAATAATGGGGGGAATGACACATCTGCCACTCCCTCTTCTAAAGGTTTTTTCAATTCTTCTACAAAATCACGCGGAAATGCCAAATCATCATCTAAGAAAAGAATGTACTCCGAAGTAACTACTTCCGCCCCTTTGCAGCGTTGTTTCACCATCCCTTTTTCTGATCTTACAAACCGCTCATATCCTAGTCGTTCCTTTGGCAAATCATATCCTTTTGGAATAACTACAATTACTTCCTTTGGTTTACTTTCTAATTTCTCAATACACTGAAGCATCGTCAAATATTTTGTTCCTGCTTTCCCCAAAGTTCTAATTACGATCGAATATTCCATTACTTATTACTCCACCTCATTCTGATGCCGTAGCTTATTTCTAAGTTCTACCATCTTTCTTTTTCCAATAATACCTACTAATATTCTTTTCAATTTCTTTTTTATTCTCTCCTGCCACGGTAGCCATGAAACAAAGAAATGATGCACACATATGGAATGCTCTGTTTTCTCCAACACACAATTCCCATAATCATACGGTGAAAAATACTCTTTAGGATAAACAACGATTCCTTCTGCAATCTCTTGATATGAATTATCTCTGACAACTCCTTTATCTTCTAGTAATTTCGTTATTTTTTCTACATTTGTCTCCATATTAAAGTTTGTCTTATTTAAACCAAAACTAATATTTTCGTATTGTTTAAAAAATTCTTGAATTAATGGATGATCTTTTTCTGCTGCCAAAAAACTAGTTGCAATCCAATTTTTATATTCAAACCCAAATACACATCTATGTTCTAAAATTTCATCAAATGAACGATATACTTCAACATCAGTATCTAGGTAAATTCCTCCATAATTTAACAACGCGTATAATCTTGCCACATCACTGACAAACGCATATTTTTTATTTTCATACGCCTGTTTTGTATAGGCATTAACGCCAACATCAAAGTTTTCCTCATTCCATTCAATAATTTGATAATCAATAAGTATCCTATTCCACGACTCTATACATTTTTTTACTTGTGTCGATTTTTCACCCTTTCCAAACCAACAGTAATGAATTATTTTAGGAATCATAATTACTATATCCTTCCTGTAAAATCACTAATATAATACATGTTCCATGCCTGAGTCATCTGATAATAAAAGAAAACCAAATATAGAACAACACATATAATTTGAATTAATTTCCTTGAACTTCCTTTAAATCCATACTTTAACAACCACGGCAATAGAATCATATTATAAACTTCAAAATAATTTGGCAATCTACCTAGCAGCACGCCGCTAGTTACTGATGACAAAACATAAAAACATAAAGAAACAAACGACATATTCACACAAAGATTAATGAACTCATTTTTTTCCTTAGAAACCACATCTCGTTCTATAAATGCGAGAACACAAGGAACTGCCGCAACTCCTATACGCAAGATATTTGTTCCTTCTGATAGCGCAAGTCCTTCTGCATATTTAGCTCCTGCCTCCGTTTGCATAAACAAATTTAATAAACTATCTGCATAAAAAACCCCAATTACAAATACAACTACAAACACAAATGTCTGCCATTTCCAAGGTTCTTTCTTTCTAAAGAAAATACAAATCGGAAGCATTACTAATGCTGTATTATGTATCAAAGAAACAAGCAATATTAATACAATATATTTAAATGTTTTACCTTTTACCATTAAATCTGAAAAAGCAAAAAGAATAACCGTTGCTAGAAATTGTCGAATTCCATTAAACAACCATGTAAAAATGCAAGATGCAAGAAACAGGTATGCTGTAAAAAAGAAGTTTTCTGATTGTCTATAATAAACTCTTACAACGCAAAACGTACTAACTAAAGTTATAAAAAACAACCAAGCATGGTAATTCTGTGAAACCATATTTTTAAATAGAAAAGCTATGAAACCAAATCCTACCCCTTTATCTACAGTACTTAAATAAAATTCAAAATGTTCAAACCCTACCGGAATTTCCTTAAACCCTGAAATATAAGCCGGTGTATCTGCCACTCCGCTTCTCAATCCTATCCAAAAAATAATATAAGCCGTCCAAATAAACGCCAATAATGCTGTCCCTTTACATAAATGCTTCCCTCTAATAAAGATCTCAGCTTTCCCCATTTTGACCTGCATAATTGCCAAAAAACCAGTTAATGCGATCATCGACCAGTAAATAATCATCGTTTCTCAATACACCTTTTCTTCTATTTTTTTGCTTTATTCTTTATATATACTGTCAGAACAGCTCCAAATGGTACTGCTAATATAACATCCCATTTTCTGGGACTTTCTTGCAAAAACCGTTTATTCCGAGCTATAATGCTACTTGAAACATAATGAATTGCATGTCGCATTCTAAATTTGAAAGTCGTTCCTTTTAGTCCTAACATATATTTTCTCATATGAGCAAAGCTTTTTGGACTATTTAGATATTGTTTAAAAATTCCATTAGACATTCCGTCTTCTTGATATTCCACAACGCAAAGCACCGTATTATAAATTAAAAAATCATACTTCTCACTAATTTGTAAGTGCATCAAATGCGGATTAAAATTCTTTTCATTTTCATAACTTGGCATTGGAGCTACTTCTTTGTATAATGCTGTCCGAACAACAAGCTTTCTATCCCCATTCTTGTAATGATATTTTCCAAGAGACACATCTAAAATATTGATTGACTTTTGCTTTGGAAACGGATCTCCAATAATCGTTCCATCTTCAAATGCATCTAGCGCAGCAATCCCTGCATATTTATCACTGCCCTCTTTTTTCCAAAATGTTAATATTTTTTCTACGGCATCATCCGGCATATAATCATCTGAATCAATGCATACGCTCAATTCCGTATCGATATTAGCAATCGCCACATTATATCCTGTATGTAAACCGCCATTTTCTTTATAAATATACCGAACTTCAAATCCTTTCTCTTGCCGACTCCATTGTTCAACCAATAATCTTGTTTGATCTGTTGAACCATCGTCAACAACAAGCCATACAAATTCTTTACATGTTTGTCTGCAAAGTGCTTCATACCCCTTTTTTAAACATTCGGCACGATTAAATGTCGGCGTAAATACTGTCAACATTTCCTTCATCCTATTTCCTCCAAACAGCTCTGTATTTTAAATATCCGCTTAGTATCCGACTTGTGTTATTAAACCCAATCATTCTAACTATTTTTTTTACTTTTTTTGCCTTTGGATGAATATCATAATAAAATAACTCTTTCAGTTCTCTGAGCTTCTTTCTAATCATTTTAGTATTCTGACCACCTAATAATCCGCTTAATCCCATCAAAATTGTCAAATGATATGCCGCATATGCTAAAGTAGCCCTTTCTATTTTTTCATTACAAAACTGAATTTTTCTACATTCATTAAGAATTTCTACATATTGAAGTAAATGATTATAGTCAGGAGCACTCGAAATAGAACCTTCTCTGTTTTTTCTATATACATAAAAACGTAGATCCGTAAAACGAAAATCAGGTTTACAATTCAAAACTCTAAACATCCATTCTATATCTTCACTCTTTATTCCCTCTTTAAAATATAAGTTATTATTCACAAGAAATTCTCGTTTTAAAGCTAACGTACAAGCTCCTCCCGGAATAACATCTCGTTTCACCATTTCAATAATTTTATCTTCTACTGATAATTCATTAAAATCACCACTAACTTTGCGCCCTTCGCGATCGATTACTTGTTTTCCTCCCGGATATTCTAATATATTATGATATATTAAGGCATCTGATAAACATTTTACTTTCAATAATTCTTCATGTAGCTTATTCAGAGCTTCTTTTTCACTCCAATAATCATCACTGTCTAAAAATAAAATATACTTACCTGAAGCATGATCCATCCCGAAATTTCTTGCACTTGACAAACCTCCATTTTTCTTGTGAAGTACTAAAATTCTTTCATCCTTTTTAGCAAAATCGTCACACATTTCAGGACACTTATCCTTAGATCCATCATTGACCAAAATAATCTCAAGATCTTTATATGTCTGATTAAGTACACTATTAACGCATTGTTCAAGATAGTCTTCAACATTGTATATCGGTATAATCACACTAAAAAACAACTTTCCCTACTCCTTTTGTCCCATATTTTGATAGTATTCACTCAACTCTCCTGCGATATCATATATATCATATCCTGCATTTTTCACCACGTCTATTGCCCGATAATCTCTTGTTAAATCCTCTGCCCATATTTTTTCTGCCCATATTTTTGCGCTCTCCTCCAGCGGAATAAAATGAACATTTCCGGTAATATTGGAACTGCTTGAAACACGATCTTTCGATGTAAAAACAGTTAATCCATTCACTTGTGCCTCAATTTGTGTGATACTAAATCCTTCATATAACGATGGGAACACAAATACGTCAAATGATTGCAGCACTTGCTCTACATCGTTTCTGTTGCCTAGAAAGAGAGTATGCTCACTGATTTTTAACTCTTCAGCCTGTTTTCTACATGCCTCCAGCAACGATCCCGATCCAATACATACTAATTTACTATTTGGATTTAATTTTAATATTTCAGCAAAAATTTCTAACAGTTTTTTATGATTCTTTTGATCTTCAAAACGACCGATATGTCCAACAACAAAAGCATTTGATATTCTTAATTCCTCTCGTACTTTCTGTCGTACATCTGCGTTATATTTATACTTGTCACAGTCTATTGCATTATTAATCACTTTCACCTGCGTATTTTTTCCAAACAAAAATTCTCCTGCCTCTTTTGAACAAGCTACCGGAATACACTCAATTTTTAATAATTTTTCACAAACATGATGTATCCATGGCTTCCCTACTTGAGGATTATGCGAATGTAAAATCAAATGTTTCGCACCTCCATGTCTTGCCGCCCTAAGATCATAATATCCAAATGCACTCCCTGTATGACGATGTACAATATCATAATGATTTTCTTGAACAATACGCGCAATATCTCGATAATTCTTTATTGGATTTTTTTTCAACGGATATGCCCTATATATTTTTCCCCCTAATAACAGAATCTCATCATCAAAATATCCCCTTTCTTCAACTGAAGTCAAAAAATCAAATTGGACTTTTTCTCTGTCAATGTGACGATAAAAATCCATCACAAAATGCTCAATTCCGCCATTTCCCATATTATGAAAAATATGAAGCACTCTCACCATGTCACTTTCCTCTTTCGTTATACAATTCTGCTAATAACTCTAACACTTCTTTCTTTGTTTCTTCAATACAATAGGGCTTCACAGTCTCTCGGTTACGTTCTCCCATTTCCTTCCGCATTTTGGGATTCGCTTTCAAACATTTAATTCCTTCTGCAAACCCTCTCGCATCATCCGGCGAGCACATATACCCTGACTTTCCATTTTCCATCACATCAGTCAATCCTCTTATATTCGATGTCACTAACGGAAGTCCACAATACATTGCTTCCAATGAAGCTACCGGTAATCCTTCTCGTTTGGACGGCATTACATATACATCAGACTGACTGCAAATATCAACTACATCTTTTCTATACCCAAGAAAATGAACATTCTTCTCTAAGTGTCGCTCTGCCACAAGTTTTTTCAATGCGTCTGCCTGATTTCCTTTGCCACAAAGTAAATAATGTATTTTCTTATCATTAAGAACAGATAATGCCTCTATAATCACTTTTTGATTCTTGTTTTCATTCAATTCACCAACAGACAGTACAATAAAATCATCCTTATTTAATCCAAGTTCAAGCCGGATATCATTTTGCTTTTTTCCGGGAGTCAAACGCGCAGTATTTATTCCTATCCCATGGATATATCGAACTTGCTCAACGTTAAATTTTTGCGCCCTTTTATAATCTTCACGATTCACCGTACAAATCACATCTGCTTTAGATGCCATGATTTTTTCAATCGGATAATAAATCATCCAGTTTACACGGGGCGCGCCCTTATAAAAGTGAAAACCATGAACCATATAGAGCACTTTCGTTCCTGATTTTCTCACTCGCCGCGCCGCTAATCTAGTAACAACCCCCATTACCGGTTCATTTGTCCAAATAATATCATAATGCCCTTTTTCAATGAGTGCTTTCATTTGCCGATACCCTTTGAAATTCCCCGGTGCAGCCGGACTTCTATGTAAATCTACCGTATGAATTTTTCTTACACAGTCTCTGATTTTTTCATGAATTTCATCCATCCGTCCGCCCACATCCGAACAGGCAACTTCTACAACATATCCGTTTTCAAACAAGTTCCTAATGTGGGGCAGTAAAAACTGAACCATCATTAGATCTGTCGATGTAACAAGAATTTTTTTACTCATTCACAGTTTCCTCTATTTTTCTTGCTATAGCTTTGCTATCCATACCATATTGTTCTCTTAAATATTCTTGATTTCCTACTTTAACAGAATATTCATCATTTAATCCTATTCTTAACAAATACGCTTTTTTAGCCTGCATCTCTGCCATTACTTCTGCAACAGCGCTTCCAAATCCACCTACGATATTATGCTCTTCACAAGTCACTATAACTTCAAATTCTTTGGCGCAATCTTCAATCACTTCTTTATCTATCGGTTTTACTGTCGGAAATGTATAAACTGCAGGACTATATCCTTTAGACACAAGTATGTCATATGCTGCATTCACCTCTTCAAAAATAGCTCCTGTAGAAAAGATTGCAATTTTTTCCCCTGATTTTACTTTAATTGCTTTCCCAATCTGGAAATTTTCTATGTGATCATGAATTCTTTTTTCTCCGCCTCTGCCAAGTCGAAGATACGCTGTTCCCGGATATGCTGCCAATGCTTTCGTACATTCTTCTGCTTCAACTAAATCTGCAGGTGCCATAACAACAACATCCGGCAATGCCCTAAGAATTGCCAAATCCTCTGTCGCCTGATGACTCATTCCAAGCGATCCATATACAAATCCTCCGCCAATACAAACAACCTTTACATTCGCATTATGATAAGCACAGTCATTTCTTATCTGCTCTAAACATCTTAATGTCGGAAAATTACCTATTGAATATGTAAACACTGTCTTTCCTTCTAATGCCATACCAGCCGCTACAGTTGTCATATTCTGCTCCGCTATACCGGCATTTGTAAATTGATCCGGAACAGTTTCCCAAAAAGGTTTTAATACACCAAAACCAAGATCTCCTGTAACCAATTCAATATTTTTATCTTCTTTTGCTAAGTCAACCAACGTTTTGACAAATGTATCTCTCATTTTTTCTCTCCTTATACTCTGTGTTCTCTTTCACTGCTTCCTGATTTTGCCTCTACACGACGCATTTTTTCCGGATAAGTTGTGTTCCATGTATAAGAAAACGTATGATCATTTCCAATATCATCTTTTTCATCAGGCTGAACCGGATTTTCAATTCCATTTGGTGTATATGGATCTTCTATTCCTTCCGGTTTATGTCTATGCAGTTCCGCCACCGCACAATCATATTCCCAACCCTCATGTGGAAAACGATAATGCCATAAAATATCATTTTGCATAAAAGATACTCCACACCCTTTAATTGTATTTGCAATAATCACAGTTGGTTTATGCGCTTCTGCTTTACTGTTCTTTTCTGCCTGTTCAAATGCTGTTCTTAATTCTTGATGATTATTTCCATCTATTTCAATTACATTCCAACCAAATGCTTTCCATTTTTCCCCAAAATCTTCTATTTCAAGTGTATTCTCTTGGAAATCCATACTCTGCATATGATTGTGGTCTACGATTGCTATCAAATTACTCAAACGGAAATGATTTGCAAATAGAGCAGCTTCCCACACAGATCCCTCATCACATTCTCCATCTCCTAAAACCACATAAACCTTATGATCTTTCCCATCTTTTTTCGCTGCATAAGCCATACCTGTTCCAGCTGAAAGGCCATGTCCAAGCGATCCCGTAGAAAAATCCACTCCCGGAACATGATGGGAACATGCCCTGACAATCTACTTCCATTCTGATAATGTGTTTTTAACTCTTCTACCTCAAAAAATCCATTTTCCGCTAATGCGGCATAAATTGAAGCGCCCGCATGCCCTTTACTTAAAATAAATCGATCTCTACTATCTTTCTTAGGATTGCCGGGATCTATATTCATAACCCCACTATACAAAACTGCAATAATATCTGCTACAGATAAAATTGCTCCTATGTGACTGCCTCCGGATAAATGTGTCATTTCAATCCCGTGTCTTCTTATCTTCCATGCCAGTTGTTCACTTGTCATATGTCTTCCCTCCTACTTATTTCATGCCTAATATAAGATCAAACACCTTATTATGTATCCGATCAAATTTTTCATATGCATATACTAAACAAATCGGCCCAAACAAACCTATTACAAACATCAAAAAACTTGTTACATACCACTTCATTTGAATCTTATCACAAACCGCCATCATAATCGCCTGAAATGGCCATGAATAAATATAAATAGTAAAATTATGCATACCAATCCATAAGGCAAATTTACTTTTACCAATCTTTCCCGCCAACTGCCAACAAGAGTATATCATTATCAATGCAATTAATAATAAAGTACTCTTATTTTTAGGAACATTTTGGAAAATAATAATTGATACAACAATCCCTATTCCACATTTTATCACATAGGGAACTCTTCTTTTCCTGAAATCCAATGTCTTAACTATCATACCAACACAAAAGAATACACAAGAATTAAGAAGATCTTTAATACCCAGCCACTGAATTGAAACAGGAAGGAAATACCCTATAATTGACAATACCGTAACTATAAAGATCATTACATATTTATTATTTTCTGTCACAAATACCCACCATATTCCAAACATCGCGTAGCACAATAATAAAACTGGAATAAACCAAAAATGCCCCCATACACCTGCTCTAGGATTAAATATTGCTTCTATTACATAGTCTATTTTCACAAAAGTATGATACTCTACATAGTACTTAGGTACCAATGCTGCAATCGAAAGTACAAGATACGGAGTTAATAACTTCATACTTTTCTCTTTTATCCACTTTCCGTACCCCACTCTCTCTATAGATTTAGAGTTAATAAACAAATAACCGGCAATAAAGAAAAACAAAGGCATATGAAAAGTATATACAAACTCTATTGCACTTTGTAAAATAGTGCCTTCAAAGTACTCCAATCACTAGAATGCGAATGTCCAAAAAGAACCAGTAAAATCCCGATTGTATATAAAATATCTATCTTAGGGTATCTTTTTGATAAATTCATTTGGAAACCTCATCCAATCGTTTTATATCTTCCCTTTCCAGATTCCAACCAAGTCCTTCTATATTTCCTAATATCTGAGAAGGTCTTTTTGCTCCACAAAGTACGACGGAATCCGAAAGAAAATCTAAAATATATCTAATTGCAACTGCTGCAACCGGTTTTTCATATTTATCAGCTATCGTTCTCATGACTTCAACGATCTCTAGATTTTTCAAAAGCTTTTCGCCATGAAAATTCACATAAATATCCCTGCTTCTTCTATCGTCATTTCCAAAATTCACATTTTCTTTTGTATATTTTCCAGTTAAAATTCCCTGACCTAAACTTCCCCATGTCAAAATTGTCATTTCCAAATCTTGAGCAATAGATTTCATATCACTTTCATTTTTTCTGCAGGCCAAACTGTATTCATCCTGAAAACTAACAAATTTTCCGCGGAACGGCTTTATTTCTTCTATATCATCTTCATGAATGTTTGAAAGACCATAATATCGTATATATCCCTTTTTTTTCATTTCTTCTAATGTTTCTATCACTTCACCTATAGGCGTTTTCCCGTCACGGTAATGAATTTGATATAAGTCAATATAATCTGTTCCTAATCTGCGGAGACTTCCTTCCACAGCTTCTTTTATCCATGATGAACTATTATCGTAAAAGGTTTTTCCATTCTCTATACGCACTCCAAACTTAGACGCAATCACTACATCTTTCCGATGACTTCCCAACGCTTTTCCTAAAGTTTTTTCTGACTGACCAAGCGGTATCAAAAAAATTAACCCCTTGATCTACCGCCGTATGTACTGCTTCTATCAGCTCGTTTTCCTGAGTATCTCCCCATCCATAACCTCCCATAGGGCATCCTCCCATGCAAAGTCTGGAAACTTTTAAATCTGAATTTCTAAGCATTGTATATTCCATAAACAAACACTCCTCTATCTATGCTCATTTCTAAACAAAAAGCCAAAACTCTTATGTAACACTGCTCCTAATGTTCTGAATAATATAGAAACATCCGTCTTAAACGATACTTCATGAGCATATTTAATGCGTAATTGATTTTTCTTTTTTAACACATATTTTTCATACATCTCATCCGCATTCTCACCGCCTACGATTTCATCTAAATTAATAAATTCTACAGAGCTAAAATCTGTGATTCCCGGACGAACCTTCAAAATATCTTTTTCTTCTCCCTCATACTGATTCGTATATCTCACTAATTCAGGTCTTGGACCAATCAGACTCATCTTTCCAATAAACACCTGTCCTAATTGGGGAATTTCATCCAATTTTGTTTTTCTTAAAACATTTCCGACTTTTGTTATTCTCGGATCATTCAAAGCGGTCGTTCCACCACCCACTTTATCCGCATTTTTAATCATCGTTCTGAATTTACATATCCGAAAAGTCTTATTCTTATATCCCCCTCGATCCGCCTTATAAAAAACCGGAAAACCATCTTCCATTACAATAACCAATGATAAAATCAAATAAAGCGGCCAAAGAATAAGAAGTGCTATACCTGTAATAACAATATCCAGTCCTCTTTTAATAAACTTATTATAAACCCCATCATAAGCCTTCCTCTTCATCTTCTCTCTCCTGTAGATTCTTTCTTTTTACTTATGTTTATTATCTCATCTTACTTTTGAGTACTTCCGCCGCGCATTTTATCTGCCCATGCCGATCCGCACTTTTTCATCGTATCTCTTCACCTTACTCAAAAATTTCAGGCTTTCGTTCTCTGCCGGAGCAA
>ENA-OWPD01001840-OWPD01001840.1-human-gut-metagenome-genome-assembly--contig:-NODE-1840-length-14462-cov-4.551121_pt1 | contig 14462 bp, 12 predicted proteins | sample MGYA00248262_ERZ651842 | MGnify/ENA primary metagenome ERZ651842 (study PRJEB26924, sample SAMEA4378253) | human gut metagenome | biome: human gut; feature: human-associated habitat; material: faeces... | reverse complement strand
TTTTTTTCCATGCCAGCAGATCGGGCCCGGGCAGATCCATCTCCCGCTTGCGGGCGGCGGAGTGGGCCAGCTTCTCCGCCAGGGCCGCCCGGTTTCCGGAGGCCAGCGCGTCCCGGTAGGACTGGAGGTTGTCCAGCAGCCGGTCCACCGCCGCCAGCAGGGCGGGCTGGTTGAGGGAGAAGAGCTGTGTCCACAACCCCACGTCCAGGGCCGCCACCCGGGTACAGCCCCGGAAGGAGGAGCCCTCGAAGCCCCTGCACTGAAAGAGCTCCGGATCGTCGCACACCGACACGGCGATAAGGTGCATCATCTGGCTGGTGTAGGCGATCAGGGCGTCGTGGGCCTGGGCGGTGGTGCGGCATACGTCCTTGCAGCCGATATAGGCCGCCAGCCGCTCCAGCAGGGCAATGTGCTCCGGCCTGCTGTCATCCCGGGGCACCAGCAGGAAGTGGGAGTCCCGGAACATCTCCGCAAAGGCGTGCTCCACGCCGGAGAACTCGGTGCCCGCCATGGGGTGGCAGCCGATAAAATCCACTGTACCGGGCAGCACCTGGGCCGCCTCCAAAATAGCGGTCTTGACGCCGCACACGTCCCACACCAGGGCCCCCGGCTTGAACGCATCCCGATACCGGGCCAGGAAGTCCACGATCCCCTGGGGGTGGAGGGCCAGGGCCACCACGTCGGCCTGGGGGAGCTCGGCGGCGGCGTCCTCGGTCACACGGTCGCCCACACCGTGCTCGGCGGCGTAGCGCAGGGTGGGCTGGGACACGTCCACGCCCACAATCTCGAAATCCTCAAAGCCCTTCAGGGCAAGGGCCAGTGAGCCGCCAATTAAACCGAGGCCCACAATCAGCATCGTTTGTTTCATCGCGCACTCCTCTTCTTTACTGAGGGCCGGTCACAGCTCCCGCCCCACGCAGGGGGCCAGGGCGGTCAGCCTGCCCATGAGGGTGTCAAACTGGGCCGGGGTGATGGACTGGGCCCCGTCACAGAGGGCGTGGGGCGGGTCGTTGTGCACCTCGATGATGAGGCCGTCCGCCCCGGCGGCTACCGCCGCCAGACTCATGCGCTCCACCATCCACGCCTTGCCGCAGGCGTGGGAGGGGTCCACCACCACCGGCAGGTGGGAGAGCTGCTTCACCGCCAGCACGGCGGAGAGGTCCAGGGTGTTGCGGGTATAGGTCTCAAAGGTGCGGATACCCCGCTCGCAGAGGATGACCCGGTGGTTGCCCCCGGCCATGATGTACTCGGCGCTCATGAGCCACTCCTCAATGGTGGAGGACAGGCCCCGCTTGAGCAGGATGGGCTTGGAGGTCTTGCCAAGTTGCTTGAGCAGGTCGAAGTTCTGCATGTTCCGGGCTCCCACCTGAATCACGTCCACGCACATCTCGAACATCTCCACGTTGTCGGTGGACATGATCTCGGTGACGATGGGCAGGCCGGTGGCCTCCTTTGCCTCCTGGAGCAGGCGGATGCCGTCGTTGCCCATACCCTGGAAGGCATAGGGGGAGGTGCGGGGCTTGAAGGCGCCGCCCCGCAGGGCGGCGGCGCCGCTGGCCTTTACCGCCTGGGCCACCCCCACAATCTGCGCCTCGCTCTCCACCGAGCAGGGCCCGGCGATCACCGCCAGCCGGTTCCCGCCCACGCTGCGGCCATTGGACAGCTCAATCACCGTGTCCTCCGGGTGGTACTTCCGGTTGGCCTTCTTATAGGGCTCCGTGACCCGCATGACCCGCTCCACGCCGGGCAGCAGGGACAGCTTCTCCTGGTCGATGTGCTCGGCGTTGCCCTCCGCGCCCAGGATGGTGGTCTCCGCCCCCTTGGACACCATGACTTTGACGCCGCCCTCCTCCATGGTGTGTACGGCGGCCTCCAACTGCTCCGGGGTAAACTCCCGCTTCATAATGACAACCATATTCTGACTCCTTTCACAAACAAAGAACCCGCAGCCGCCCAAAGGCGGCCGCGGGTTCCATCGGCTCCAACTGCGGAGCGCCGGAAGATTCCTGACAGGCCGGTTATGGGCAGGCAAACAGACCGCTGGCAAAATAGCAGCGGTAATAGCCGTATCCATAACCGACGTACCTGCGCATGAACCTCTCACGCTCCTCTTGTAGAGCACTTTAGCACTTTTTGGCGCGAAAGTCAAGTGGAAATTTCACTTGAAATCCTACCTGTTCCATGGTATTATATTTGTCAGAAAAGGTAGGGATGTGCATGAAAATTTCCACGAAAGGCCGTTATGCGCTCCGCCTCATGCTGGATGTGGCCCTTCACAGCCATGGCGCGGCAGTTCCGCTGCGGGATGTGGCCCAGCGGCAGGAGATTTCCGATAAATATCTGGAGCAGATTGTAACTCAGCTCTCCCGGGCCGGGCTGGTTCGCTCGGTCCGGGGCGCGGGGGGCGGCTACCTCCTCACCCGTGAGCCAGAGGAGTACACCGTGGGGGAGATTCTGCGGGTGCTGGAGGGCAATCTGGCGCCGGTGAGCTGTGTGGATCAGGACGATACCTGCCGCTGCAACCGGGCCGACCGGTGCGTCACCGTAGAGGTGTGGCGGGACATTCAGGCCGCCGTCTCCAGCGTGGTGGACCGCCTGACCCTGGCCGACCTCGTGCGCCGCTATCATGAGAAGTGCCCCGGACATAACGCATAGAACAGCCCAAAATAAATCAGAGCCGCCGTACTGATTTTCAGTGCGGCGGCTCTGATTGTCTGGATTACGCCCCTGCGATGCTGGCAGCAATATGAGCATCGCTATAGCCCATCAGCTTGCCATACCGGGTAGCCAGGTCGATCTGGGCCTTCTCTGTGTAGGTTCCTGCTGCAATCATGTCTTTCTCCTCCTGCTTCAGCTCCAGATACTCCTGAAGCACTGCGTCGTCGGCATAGAGGATATAGACCCACTGACCATCCATCTCCACAGTGGAAAACAGCTTGGTCAGAAGAAGATCCTTGTCGATGTAGTACTTTACACCGTATCCCTCGCACTTTTTCGCCACATAGGATGTAAGAAGGGGTTCGTCCTCGGGATCAAAGGGATCACTGAACGCCAGCTCCTTGGCTCCGGTCATGATTACATCGCAGAAGGCGCCCACGGTGCCGTCAAAATTGCCGAGCTGAAAGCTGTACTCGTCCACAGGGGGCTGAGCCGCAGCCTCAGAGGTGTCCGCCGTGCTCATGCGGGAGGTTGATACCGTCCGGCTGTCCGGGCACCAGGTCACTGCATAGCCGATGCCTTCAAAGAAGGCACGAACAGGGACGTAGTCTGCCCCATTCACCGTCTTGACGGGAAGCTCCGCCGACTGCTCACCGCAGGTCACGGTCACAGTGCCCTCTCCCTGCTCCAGAACCGCGCTGATGTTGCCCGCCAGATCCGAGGCGGAGGCATAAATGGTGCCGGGCTGCTCAATCAGCGCCCCAGACAGGAGGGTAACCGGCTTCCCCTGCCAGAGAATCGTAGGCTCGCTGGTGTCCTTGGTATAGACCACCTCGCCGCCGGAGACTGTCATCAGGGCCTGAATATCCTTGATCTCCTCCTCAGGACAGGTCATGTAGTCCCGGTCGATCACTACAAAGTCGGCCAGCTTGCCGGGCTCCAGAGAGCCCTTGAGATCCTCCTCAAACTGACCATAGGCGGCCCAGATGGTAAAGGCGCGCAGCGCCTCCTCACGGGTGACCTTCTGGTTGGCGTACCAGCCGCCCTCCGGCTCACCGGCGCGGGTCATACGGGTGACACCGGCATACAGGCCGTGGAAGGGGTTGACCATCTCCACCGGCGCGTCAGAGCCGCCGATAATGATGCCGCCCTTATCCAGAACGGTGCGCCAGGCGTAGGCCGTCTGAATACGCTCGGGGCCCAGGCGGTCCTCCGCCATGGACAGGCCCGAGGTGGCATGGGTAAACTGCATCGCGGTGAGGATGCCGAGCTCCAGGGCCCGGTCAATATCCTCCGGGGTAACGACCTGGAAGTGCTCAATGCGCAGGCGGGGGTCCTCCCGGGGATTTTCCTTCAGCAGGCGCTCGTAGGTGTTCAGCACCTGGTGGTTGGCACCGTCGCCGATGGCGTGGTACGCGATCTGATAGCCGTTGTTGTAGGCCAGGCTCATCACGTTGTAAATCTCCTCGTCCGTAAAGCGGTAGGAACCACGATTGCCCGGATCGTCGGAGTAATCCTTCAGCAGAGCAGAGCCGCGGGAGCCCAGAGCACCGTCGCCCAGCACCTTGACACCCATTATACTCAGATGGTTGTCGTACAGGCCGTTGACCGGCCGGTGCTCCCGGATGTAGCCGGCCTCGGCGCTGTCCGTGCTGTTGAGCATGGGCATGGCGTAAATGCGCAGCTTCAGCTCACCGCTCTCATAGAGATCCTCATAGTGCTGGATGTAGTTGACCTTTGTGCCTGCGTCCGTGGCAGAGGTAAAGCCATAGGAGAACAGCTCCTCCTGGGCCATGAGCACAGCGTTTTTCTGTGCCTCAGCACTCCAGGTAGGAATTACCTTGATGACCATTGACGCCGCGTTGTCGGTAAGGCAGCCCAGCAGTTCCCCGTTGTCCGTTTTGAGAATCTGGCCGCCCTGAGGCTCTGGGGTATCCTTGGTAATGCCCGCCATCTCCAGCGCCATGCTGTTAAACCAGCCCATATGGTTGTCTGCCCGGAGCAGATAGACCGGGTTGTTGGGCGCCACGGCGTCCAGTTCCTCCTTTGAAGGAAAGCCGGGCTCATCCCACAGGGTATCCAGCCAGCCGGAACCCTGGATCCACTCGCCGGGCTCCGCCTCCTTGGCGGCCTGGCGCACCATCTCCAGAATATCCTCCTTCGATTTAAAGTAGCAGTCCAGCTTCAGGTGGTTTTCCCCCAGATTGCTGACATGCATATGTCCCTCGATGAGACCGGGCAGCACGGTTTTGCCGCCGAGGTCGGTGATCTCAGTTCCCGCACCCACATAGGCCTCCGCACCGGCTTGGTCGCCCACATACAGGATGCGGTCCCCCTTCACCGCCATAGTGGTGGCAGTGGAGAAGTCTTCATCCACGGTGTAGATGTTGCCGTTGATGTAGAGGCTATCCGCCACCTCCGCCGGGCCTGCGGCCATGGCCGGCACCAAGCCGGCCAGCAGTGACAGGCTTAGGCCCGCTGCGCACAGGGCGCGCGCTGTCCTTCGTTTCATTCGCTCCATCCCTTTCCATTTTACCAGATTTGACAGGCCCCACAGCGTGCGGGCCGCACAACGTGATACAGTATAGAAAACCCCGCCGCAATTTTCTGTTAACCACTTTACAAAATCGTCATTTTCTGCGAAAATAAAGAAAATAAATTGGGTATCCATGTGCAAACCGCACGAACCGCCTCCCAATCTGTGCGGGGGCTGCGCGCGCAGAAACCGGGAGAAGGGTGAACACCATTGGAAAAAGAGCTTCGCTGGGAAAAGCAGTGGATTCCGGAGCACCTCTCCGCCGTTGGAATTAACCGTGGGACACCGTGTGGGACAGACTGACCGACGGCTTTCGCCCGGAGACCGTCCCGGCGGGCACGGTGTTCTATCAGCAGGGCGACCCGGCCCGCGAGGTGATTTTTCTGCAAACAGGGCAGATCCGGGTGGAGTGCATCCACAGCAGCGGGAAAAAGCGGGTGCTCTGCCTGCTCTTTGAAGGGATTCCCGTGGGAGAGGACGAGTGCCTGTTCGGCGGCCCGCGGGAATACCGGGCCGTCGCAGTCACTGCGTGTCAGATTTTCCGCATCCCGGCGGAGGTGTTCAAACGGCGGGCCGAGGCCTCTCCCGCCCTGGCACTGAAGCTGTTCCAGATCTCCGCCCGGAAGAGCCAGGTGCTTGGCCGCATGCTGATCCGCGACAGCTTTCTAAGCGTGCGGGGGCGTGTCATTCAGTTCCTGCTCTCCGTGTCAGAGCCATACGGTACAGAGGAGGGGGCGGGGGTCCGCCTCACTATCCGGCTGACCCACCAGGAGGTGGCCGATTTTCTGGGCATCTCCCGGGTGGTGGTGTCCCAGTGCTTTCAAAGCCTGAACCGGGAGGGCCTGCTGAAAAAGACGCGCCAGCACTATCTGATCCCCGACCGTGCCGCCCTGGAGGCCCAGCTCCATACATAATATGGCTCCGGCCACAGGCAAAACGCCTGCGGCCGGAGCCATGCTGCCGATTGTGTCCACCGCGATCTATTTACGCAAACAGCCCTGTGGAGAGGTAGCGCTCGCCAGTATCGGGGAGCACCACCGCGATGGTCTTGCCCCGCATGTCCGGCCGCTGGGCCAGGATGCGGGCCGCGTGGGCCGCCGCGCCGGAGGACACCCCGGCCAGCACCCCCTCGGTACGGGCCAGCTCCCGGGCGGCGGCATAGGCCTCGTCGCCGGTGACGGCCACCACCTCGTCCACCACCCCCATGTCCAGGGTGCCGGGGACGAAGCCCGCGCCGATGCCCTGGATCTTATGGGGCCCCGGCCGGCCGCCGGAGAGGACGGGAGACTCGGCCGGCTCCACCGCCACCACGCGGATGGCGGGGTTCTGCTCCTTCAGATAGCGGCCCGCGCCGGTGATGGTGCCGCCGGAACCCACTCCCGCCACCAGCACGTCCACGCCGCCGTCGGTGTCCCGCCACAGCTCGGGACCGGTGGTCTCGTAGTGGGCCCGGGCGTTGGCGGGGTTGTTGAACTGGTCGGGCATCCACGCGCCTGGGGTGCTCTCCAGCAGCTCCTTCGCCCGCTCAATGGCGCCGCCCATACCCCGGGCTCCTTCGGTGAGCACCAGCTCCGCCCCCAGAGCGGCCAGCAGGCTGCGCCGCTCCTGGCTCATGGTCTCCGGCATGGTGAGCACCACCCGGTACCCCCGCTGGCGGCCGATGTAGGCCAGGGCCACGCCGGTGTTGCCGCTGGTGGGCTCCACAATCACCGCGCCGGGCTGGAGCAGGCCCCTCTCCTCGGCGTCCAAAATCATGTAAAGGCCTGCCCGGTCCTTGGCGGAGGACAGGGGGTTAAAGCTCTCCAGCTTGGCCAGCACCCCTGCCCCGGGGGCAAACCGCTCCAGCCGAAGCAGGGGGGTGTTCCCGATCAGCTCGGGCAGTGTATTTGCAATCTGCATAGGTAATACCTCCCTCATAATTTAGATTCTATTCAGCAGTATACCACCAAATTCCTACAAAATCAATAGGATTTTAGTCGAATGAGACGGCCCGCTTCGCGGGCCGTCTGTGTGAACAGGACCTTAGAACACCGCCTGCACGGCGCCGGCATAGGTCTCGTCAATGAACGCCTTGACCTCGTCGCTGCACAGGGCCTTTGCCAGAGCCTGGATGGCGGGGTCGCTCTCCCGGCCCTCCTTGACGGCCAGCACATTGACATAAGCGGTGCCGGCGGTGCCCTCGGCGGACTCAATCGCCAGGGCGTCGGCCACCTTCAGATCGGCCTGGATGGCGTAGTTGCCGTTGATGACGGCAATGTCCAGGCTACCCAGGGAGCGGGGGAGCTGGGCGGCCTCCATCTCCACGATCTCATAGTTGTGGGGGTTCTCCGCGATGTCCAGCTTGGTGGGCTCCAGGCCCACATCCTCCTTCAAAGTGATGAGGCCCTGCTCCTGGAGGAGCAGCAGGGCGCGGCCGCCGTTGGTGGGGTCGTTGGGCACGCCGATCTGCGCGCCGTCCTGGAGCTCCTCCAGGCTGGCGGTCTTGCCGGCGTAGATGCCGAAGGGCTCGTAGTGCACATCTGCCACGCTCACCAGGTGGGTGCCATTCTCAGCGTTGAAGTTGTTCAGATAGGTGATGTGCTGGAAGTAGTTGGCGTCAATGCTGCCGTTCTCCACCGCGGTGTTGGGCTGGATGTAGTCGGTAAACTCCACGATCTCCAGGTTGATTCCCTCCTCCGCCAGCAGTTCCTTCACCACGGCCAGGATCTCGGCGTGGGGAGCGGGAGAGGCGCCCACCTTCAGGGTGGTGCCCTCCAGGGAGCCGGTCTGGGTGGGGGCGGCAGGGGTGTCAGTGTTTGCGGCGGGGGTGTCGGCGGTACCGGGGGTGCCGCCGCAGCCGGCCAGCAGGCCGAGGGCCAGGGCGCCGGACAGGAGCAGGGATGCGAGCTTCTTCATGGTGCATTTCTCCTTTTCATTGTTCCTCAAAGGGAGGTGGTATTCCCAAATCAGAGCACAAAAAAACGCCCTTGAATCCAAATTCAAGGACGAGAGCCTTCCGGCTTCGTGGTACCACCTTGCTTCACCCCTGCCTCACGACAGGGGCCTTATGGAGTACTGGCATACTCCCGCGCGCTGACGGGCGCTCCCGTCGCGGCCTGTGCCTGTGGCAGTCAGCCGCGCCGCTCCGAGACCATCTTCCCCAAAGCCTTCCGTACCCGTTTCCACCATTCCGGGCTCTCTGTGCCGTATCTCTCTGGCTACTCTTCTCTTCCTCGCGTTTGAGGGGCGTTATTCAGTTCCGCTTGGGTTGCACTTAGTTTACAACCGGAAGGCGCTCCTGTCAATCGCATATTCTGCACAAAAAAGAGGGGGCGGCAAAGCAACTGCTTTGCCGCCCCCTCCAAAATTCACATGCCGCCGGGCCTGCGCTTGTCCCGGTTGATCTGCCGGCTGACGTTCCGACGGAGCTTTCTTCGCCCAGCCCGGTTGGTGATGCGGTGGTCCGTCCGGGTGGCCAGGGAGGTACCCAGTGACTGGAAAATCTGCACCAAAACCACAATAAAGACCACGGCGATGAGCATCACCGCATAGTTGTATTTATAATAGCCGTAGTTGATGGCAATCTTGCCCAGGCCGCCGCCGCCGATGGCGCCAGCCATGGCGCCGTAGCCCAGAATGGTGATAAATGCGGTGGTGAAGCTGGCCACCAGGGAGGGCAGGCTCTCCGGCAAAATCACCTTCCAGATGATCTGGAAGGGGGAGCAGCCCATGGACTGGGCGGCCTCGATGACCCCCTTGTCCACCTCCCGCAGGGAGGTCTCCACCAGCCGGGCCACGAAGGAGGCCGAGGCGATAATCAGGGGAGGGATGGAGGCCACAGTGCCGATGGTGGTACCCACCAGGAGCTCACTCAGGGGAAGCACCATGATCATCAGGATCAGGAAAGGCACCGAGCGCAGGATGTTGATGGCAAAGTTGAGCACCTTCATCACCGGGCCGGGCAGGGGGCGCACGCCGTCCTCCTCCCCCGCCACCAGGATAATGCCCAGGATAATGCCCAGGACGCAGGCCACCAGAGTGGCCGCCACGGTGGAGTAGATGGTGTCCCAGATACCAGTCTGGAACTCCTTCCACAGGGCCTCGTTGGCAAAGGCCTCGCGCATCTGCTGCATAAATTTATCCATGGTAGTCGGGCACCTCCTCCACGGTGACGTCCTTCTGGGCCTTCAGATAGTTCATGGCACGGACAGCCTCTCCATGATCCTCGGGCAGGCCCAGCAGCATGGAGCCGAAGGCCTTGCCGTTTACGTTGCGGGTGTCGGCCCCCAGTATGTTCACCTTCACGCCGCAGTCGATGGCCAGGGAGGCGATGAGGGGCTCGTAGGAGGAGCCGCCGTTGAACACCACCCGCACCACGCCCGCCACGGGAAACTTGTCGATGTTGGCCCCCTCCGGGAACACCAGCCGGCGGCCTGCCTCGGTCTGAGGGTTGGAGAACACCGCCTCCACTGTGCCGGTCTCCACCATGCGGCCGCGCTCCAGGATGGCCACGTGGGAGCAGATCTCCTCCACCACCGCCATCTCGTGGGTAATAATCACGGCGGTGATGCCCATGCGCCGGTTGATGTCCTGGATCAGCCTGAGGATGCTGCGGGTGGTGGTGGGGTCCAGGGCGGAGGTGGCCTCGTCGCACAGCAGCACCTTGGGATTGGAGGCCAGGGCGCGGGCGATGGCGATGCGCTGCTTCTGTCCACCGGAGAGCTGGGCCGGGTAGGCGTTGGCCTTGTCGGGCAGGCCCACGATGTCCAGATACTCCAGGGCGCGCTTGCGCGCCTCCCCCTTGGGCACCCCGGCGATCTCCATGGGGAAGCAGATGTTGCCCAGGCAGGTGCGCTGCATGAGCAGGTTGAACTGCTGGAAGATCATGCTGATGGAGCGGCGCTTCTCCCGCAGCTGGGGGGCGGACAGCTCCATGAGATCCTGTCCGTCGATGACCACCTGGCCCGCTGTAGGGCGCTCCAGCAGGTTGATGCAGCGCACCAGGGTGGACTTGCCCGCGCCGCTCATGCCCACGATGCCGAAGATGTCCCCGTCCCGGATGGTCAGATTGATGTCGTCCAGGGCTTGAAACACGCCGTCGGCCGTGGGAAAGGTCTTGGAAATGTGTTTTAACTCGATCACGGACCCATACTCCCTTATTTCTCACAAAGTTCCGTCCTATTTTATGACAAGCCCCGCCCTCTGTCAAGAAAAAAGCCCCGGAACCGCTTCGATTCCGGGGCCTTGCGTGTCCTGGCTCAGTGGCCGCAGGAGCAGCAGCCGTGCTCCTCATCCTCACAGGGCAGGCGGAGGGCTTCGGGCACCTCCCGGCCCTGGCGGCGGTAGTAGTCGGCCAGGGCGGCCTTGATGGCCTCCTCCGCCAGAACGGAGCAGTGCATCTTGTAGGCGGGCAGGCCGTCCAGAGCCTCCGCCACGGCGGCGTTGGTCAGGGTCATGGCCTCCGCGATGGTCTTTCCCTTGATCATCTCGGTGGCCATGGAGGAGGTGGCGATGGCCGAGCCGCAGCCAAAGGTCTTGAACTTCACGTCGGTGATCACGTCCCCGTCGATCTTCAGGTACATCTTCATGATGTCGCCGCACTTGGGGTTGCCCACTTGGCCCACCCCGTCGGCATGTTCTATCTCCCCCACGTTCCTGGGGTGCTCAAAGTGGTCCATCACCTTATCGGAATACAGCATAGCAGTTTCTCCTTTCCAGTTACAGCTCCCAGGTGGGCTTCTGTGCGTCCCGGTCCCATACGGGGGACAGCTCCCGGAGATACGCCACCACCTGGGGCACTTCCTTCAAAATGTAGTCCACGTCCGCCTCGGTATTCTCCGCGCCCAGGGAGAGCCGCAGGGAGCCGTGGGCAATGGCGTGAGGCAGGCCGATGGCCAGCAGCACGTGGGAGGGGTCCAGGGACGCAGAAGAACAGGCCGAGCCGGAGGAGGCGCAGATGCCCCTGGCGTCCAGGTGGAGCAGCAGGGCCTCTCCCTCCACCCCTTCAAAGACAAAGGAGGCGGTGCCGGGCAGGCGGTTCACCGGGTCGCCGGTGAGGCGGGTGTAGGGAAGCCCGGTCAGGCCGTCGATGAGCCTGTCCCGCAGGGCGGCCAGGCGGGGGGACTCCCGGCTCAGGCCGTCCACCGCCTCCCGCAGGGCGGCGGCCATACCCACCGCGCCGGGGACGTTCTCGGTGCCGGAGCGGCGGCCCTTCTCCTGCCCGCCGCCGTGGATGAGGGGCGGCAGGCGCAAGCCCCTGCGGACATACAGCGCGCCCACGCCCCTGGGGCCGTGGAATTTATGGCCGGAGAGCGAGAGCATATCACAGTTCCAGGCGGATACGTCCACGGGAATGTGTCCGACCGCCTGAACGGCGTCGGTGTGGAAGAGCACACCAGCCTCCCGGGCGATGGCGGCGATCTCGGCGATGGGCTCGATGGTGCCGATCTCGTTATTGGCGGCCATGACGGTGATGAGGATGGTGTCGGGGCGGATGGCCGCCTTTACCGCCTGAGGGTCCACACGGCCCAGGGAATCCACCGGCAGGTAGGTGACCGAAAAGCCCTGGGCCTTTTCCAGGTGCTCCAGGGTGTGCAGGATGGCGTGATGCTCAATGGCGGAGGTGATGATGTGCCTGCCCTTGCCGCCCCGGAGCTCGGCCACGGCCTTGAGGGCCCAGTTGTCGCTCTCCGTCCCGCCGGAGGTGAAGAAGATCTCCTCGGGCTTTGCGTTCAGGCACCGGGCGACCTCTGCCCGCGCGGCATCCAGATCGGACTTGGCCTGCTGGCCGAATGCATAGAGGCTGGAGGGATTCCCATAGGTGTCCCGAAAATAGGGCATCATGGCCTCCAGCGCCCTGGGAGAGAGCGCGGTGGTAGCGGCGTGATCGGCATAGAGAAAACGGGACATACTGACAGCTCCTTTCAGGAACATAAATTACTTAATTCATATAGAATTACTATGATTATGAATTATAAGCCGTGCCCCACAACTTGTCAAGAGGTGAAGAGGAAAAAAACGGGGGAGCAGCCGCTCCCCCCGGCAGGCTGAATTGAATTACGACCGGGCCTGATCCATCAGAAGAAGGGATTTCTGGCGGTGGCGTTCCACCAGATCCGCCAGTGTGATATGGTCCACTACGCCGGACACCGCCTTTTGGATCTCCTGCCAGACCTCCAGCGTGACGCATTGGACGGCGCGGCCGCAGCACTCGCTGCCGTCCACACAGCTCACCGGTGCAAGGCTTCCCTCGGTGAGGGTCAGGATCTCACCCACGGTGTACTGGTCGGGCTCGCGGGTCAGACGATAGCCGCCGCCCTTGCCGCGCAGGCCCTCGAGGAAGCCGTTCTGCACCAGAACCTTGAGGATGTTTTCGAGGTATTTTTCGGAGATCTCCTGCCGGGCGGCGACCTCTTTCAGCGGGACATATTTTTCAGAGCGGTGCTCAGCCAAATCTATCATCACGCGCAGCGCATAGCGCCCCTTGGTGGAAACGATCATAGACATTCCTTTCTCTTCTTTCCTGTTATGATTGTGATGCAGCTGGGTCAGCTGCGAAACACGCTTCCGTTCATTTTAACCTATTATACAACAGGGTTTATAACTTTTCAATCGGAAATTTTCGATTTTCCATTGACAACCGTCCCAAAGGAGGCTATAATACAGTCAAACCCACAAACCACATTGGTTTAACGGGAATATGAGGGACATCGAGACGACGCCGGCTATCTCCGGTGCAGCCGGGCGCATCGCCCGCAATAGGGAGGTTTACTACTATGAGCAAGATCTATACTTCCGCCGATCAGCTGATCGGCCACACCCCGCTGCTGGAGTTGACCCATATCGAGAAGGATGCAGACCTTTCTGCCAAGCTTCTGGCAAAGCTGGAATACTTCAACCCTGCCGGTTCCGTCAAGGACCGTATCGCCAAGGCCATGATCGATGACGCCGAGGCTTCCGGCAAGCTCAAGCCCGGCTCCGTCATCATCGAGCCCACCTCCGGCAACACCGGCATCGGTCTGGCTGCCGTGGCAGCTGCCAAGGGCTACCGCATCATCATCGTGATGCCCGAGACCATGAGCGTCGAGCGCCGCCAGCTGATGAAGGCTTACGGCGCAGAGCTGGTGCTGAGCGAGGGTGCCAAGGGCATGAAGGGCGCTATCGCCAAGGCCGACGAGCTGGCAAAAGAGATCCCCAACTCCTTCATCCCCGGCCAGTTCGTCAACCCGGCCAACCCCAAGGCTCATATCGCCACCACCGGCCCCGAGATCTGGGACGACACCGACGGCAAGGTCGACATCTTTGTGGCCGGCGTAGGCACCGGCGGCACCATCACCGGTGTAGGCCAGTACCTCAAGAGCAAGGATCCCGGCGTCAAGGTCGTGGCCGTTGAGCCCGCTGCCTCCCCTGTCCTGAGCAAGGGCACCGCCGGTGCGCACAAGATCCAGGGCATCGGCGCAGGCTTCGTCCCCGACGTGCTGGACACCAAGGTCTACGACGAGATCATCCCCGTCGAAAATGACGACGCCTTTGCCACCGGCCGCCTGATCGGCCACAAGGAAGGCGTTCTGGTGGGCATCTCTTCCGGTGCTGCTGTCTGGGCTGCCATCCAGCTGGCGAAGCGCCCCGAGAACGCAGGCAAGAACATCGTCGTCCTGCTGCCCGACACCGGCGACCGTTATCTGTCCACCCCGCTGTTTGCTGAATGATCCTCTCATTCCTTCCGCCCCTGCTGTGGCTTTCCGCCCGGCAGGGGCCTTTTGTTTGCCTTCGTGAGACGATATGGTGTGATTTTTTTCATTTTTGCAAACTTTTTGTGAATCTGAGGTTCTTCCGGATTTTGCCTATTGACATTGCAGCGTGTTTGGAGTATATTTTTAGCAGTCGATGAGTCAGAGTGCTAAAACAGTATTCCAGCCCACCGCCTGAATCTCAACTTCCGGTATGAATGGAGGCTTGACTTTATGAATACCAATCAATATACCCAGAAGACCCTTGAGGCTCTGCAGGCAGCGCAGCAGCTGGCTGTGGAGTATCAGCATAATGCACTGGAGCCGGAGCATCTGCTCCACGCTCTGGCGACACAGGAGCAGGGCCTTATCCCCCAGCTGCTCCAGAAACTGAATGTGGACGCAGGCAGCTTCTCCGCCGCTGTGGCCGAAAAGCTTTCCGCAATGCCCCGGGTGTCCGGCTCTGGCCGTGATCCCGACAAAGTCTATATCTCGCAGGCCACCGACAAGGTGCTGAGCGCCGCCGCCCGCGAAGCCAAGGCCATGAAGGACGACTACGT
>ENA-OWPD01001824-OWPD01001824.1-human-gut-metagenome-genome-assembly--contig:-NODE-1824-length-14592-cov-8.040861_pt1 | contig 14592 bp, 10 predicted proteins | sample MGYA00248262_ERZ651842 | MGnify/ENA primary metagenome ERZ651842 (study PRJEB26924, sample SAMEA4378253) | human gut metagenome | biome: human gut; feature: human-associated habitat; material: faeces... | reverse complement strand
AGTCACGAAATGAGCGTATGTTCCTTGTAACAGCGCTCTTTTTAAATACCGCAAAAAGCAAGCAGGAATTGGAAAATGCGATCTTTCAGACAGCCGGTATCGCACAGAAATATAATTGTATGTTAAAGCGTCTGGACTATCAGCAGGAAGAAGGCTTGATGAGCAGCCTTCCCCTTGGTGTCAGCCATATTCCGATAAAAAGAGCGCTGACAACGACCAGTACAGCAATTTTTGTACCGTTTACCACACAGGAATTATTTATGGGCGGCGATTCTTTGTATTATGGACTGAACGCTACCAGCAATAATCTGATTATGGTAGACAGGAAAAAGTCAAAAAATCCAAATGGACTGATCCTTGGAACACCCGGATCAGGAAAATCCTTTGCGGCAAAAAGGGAAATGACGAATGTATTTTTTACGACCAATGATGATATTATCATTGGAGATCCGGAAGGCGAGTATTATCCTTTGGTCCATGCTTTGGGAGGACAGGTCATCCATATTTCTCCAAACAGTAAGGATTACATCAATCCGATGGATATCAACATGAATTATTCTGAGGATGATAATCCGCTGGGAGTAAAATCTGACTTTATTTTATCCCTTTGTGAGTTGATCATGGGAAGCCGGGATGGAATTGAAGCAGAAGAAAAGTCGGTCATTGACCGATGCCTTCCCCTTGTATATCAGAACTATTTTTCTGATCCGAAACCGGAAAACATGCCAATCCTGGGAGACCTGTATGATTGTCTCCGCAAACAGAAAGAACCTCAGGCACAGAGGATTGCCACAGCTCTGGAAATCTATGTCAACGGCTCTTTGAAGGTGTTCAATCACCAGACCAACGTAGAACTGAATAACAGGATTGTCTGTTTTGATATCAAGGAGCTTGGAAAGCAGTTGAAAAAGCTTGGAATGCTCATCATACAGGATCAGGTGTGGAACAGGGTGACGGTTAACCGTGGCGTAAAATCTACTTGGTACTATATCGATGAATTCCATCTTCTTCTGAAAGAAGAGCAGACCGCATCTTATTCGGTGGAGATCTTCAAGAGATTTAGGAAGTGGCAAGGCATCCCGACAGGAATCACGCAGAATATAAAGGACCTCCTTGCCAGCCGTGAGATTGAAAATATTTTGGATAATAGTGATTTTATTCTGATGTTAAATCAGGCTGCAGGTGACCGGCAGATCCTGGCAAAACAATTAAATATCTCACCGTATCAGTTGTCTTATGTTACGAATTCCGGGGAAGGAGAAGGACTTCTCTTCTATGGGACAACAATCATTCCGTTTAAGGATAAATTTGATAAGTCCCTGAAGTTATATTCTCTGATGACAACAAAACCGGAAGAGGTAGAGAAGAGGGAAAGGGATGGTGTTATATGAAAGAATATGAAAAAAGACAATGTATCGTAGGGAGTCATCCATTTGTGGATATAGAAATCAGAAAAGATGGAGTGATTATCTATCGTGTGAAGACACCGGGAGATGAAAATCATCTTTCGGATCTTCCAATTGAGATTCAGGATCTTGTACTGGATTGGGTGTTTTGGTATTTTTTTCCGGCACAAAAGTTATATCTTCATCAGAATAGCATCTCTCTAAAACAAGTGTTGCAGAAACGGACACAGATTTATCTGTCAAATAATCAGTTTAAGGAAGCCATGTTGATGAATGGATTTTGGCCGAGAGATCTGAAGGAAGTAAATTGGTGTTTTCATATCCAGGCAAGTTCTCCTGCTATTAAATTGCAGGCAGATGGGTATCCGGGGCTTCCGATTATCGGACATCCGGAATTGGACGAATATGGCAGCTAGAGAATATAGAAAAGGAAAGTTATATGCGAGGAGGTGAAAGTCTTGTCAGGGAGAGAACTGAAAGGAAGAGAGAAAGTTGTAAGTAAAATGACAAGAGACGGTCTGACGGAAGAAAATCTGGCAGATGGTTCTGTAAAAGATATCAGCCATAAAAGCCGGGGCAGACCGCCGGAAATGAAACAGGACTTTGTTTTTGACCGGGAAAAGAAGAAAGACAAGCTGTCAGATGGACAAAGCGAGGAACGGAATCTGCAAAAAAAGCAGATCCGAAACTCCTCTTTGCGAAAAGAAGCAATATCTGAGGAACCTATTTTAGAAGAATCTGTGTTAGACGGAGAGGGAGCTGGGGAGAAAAACGTATCTGAAAAATCTCCCCAATACAAGAAAAAGTTTCGGGAACATGCGCAGATACCGGAAGATGACTCCTTGACCGGACAGAAGAAAAAGATCCGGAAAAAGCAGATCCAGAAACAGATGAGAAAAGAGCAGGCAAAATCCGGAAGGTTATCCTTTGATGATGAGGAAAATCAGATGGTAAAAGGACCGGGGATAAAACCGGGCAGAACCATTGGAAGGTATGCGGTAAGGGATGCAATTTCAAAAGGGGTATCGGATCCAGAAGAAGAGGAACAGGATGTTGCAACGGAAACGGTTCAGTTTGCAGAAAGAGGAACCGAAACAGCAATAAGAGGTCTGCGCTATGCACAGCTTCGGAGCCAGCGTGCAGATGTAAAGGCAAACCGGAGAGGATATCATCTGGATGAAACCGGAGAAAAGTTAAAATTTGGTATGAGTGACAGCATGGGGAAAGCAGGGGCGGAGGAAATGGCCAAAAAGTCGGAAGAGAAGAAAAGGGTTCTGAACCGCTTTTTCCAGAGAAAACGATATAAGGATGCCTATCGGGCTGCCAGAACAGGAAAAACTGCAGGCAGTGCAGGCGGGGCGGCAACTGTTGCCGGCGTTGAGAATATAACCGTGAAAGCGAAGATCGCATTAAAAGAGATTGTGAAGCGGAATCGGGCTGTATTTTTCGGCGCCGGTATTTTTGTGCTCTTATTTCTGATCGTGGCAGTATCTTTGGGAAGCTGCAGCGCTTCCATACAAGGGGGCGGCTCTGTGATCGAGATCACCACATATCCGGGAACGGATGAAGATATCTATGCGGCTGAGAACTACTATGTTTCTTTGGAAACGGCTTTGAACCAGCAGATCAATGAGATGGAAGCCACTCATCCGGACTATGATGAATACCAGTACAACGTAGGCGAGATCGCTCATAATCCGTATCATCTGATCTCCTATCTGACAGCAAAATATGGGGATTGGAAATTTGAAGATATCAAGGATGAATTACAGGCTTTATTTGAAGCACAGTACAGCTTGGATACAGAAAGCAAAACAGAAACCGTGACAGAAACGAAGACAGTACGGGTAGGGGAATCCTTAGGGAACGTAGTTACCAGCGGTTACTGTAATTGTTCGATCTGTTGCGGACAATGGTCAGGCGGTCCTACAGCGAGTGGCGTTTATCCAACCGCAAACCATACGATCGCGGTAGATGCTTCTGATCCATTTGTTCCGATGGGAACAAAGATTGTGATGAATGGCGTGGAATATACTGTAGAGGATACGGGAGCCTTTGCAAGATATGGGGTGCAGTTCGATGTTTACTATGATAATCATAGCGCAGCATCCGCACATGGTCATAAGACCTGGGAAGCGTTTATTGCGGATAGTAACGGAAGCAATGAAGTGACGGTAACGAATACAACAACGAAAAAGATCTTGTATGTAACCATAGGGAATACAGGATTTGATGCAGTCGCAAGAGCCAATCTGAATGAGGAACAGATGATCCTATACAATGCTTTGAATACCACCTATGGAAACAGAAATTACTTGTGGGATATAGGAAATATCTCTACAGGCTCCGGTTCAGACGGAATGAGTTATGAGATACCGCCGGAAGCATTACAGGATGAAGAATTTGCCCGGATGATCCGGGAAGCTGAGAAATATCTGGGAGTCCCGTATGTATGGGGAGGATATTCCCCTTCTGGATTTGACTGTTCCGGATTTGTATCCTATGTGATCAATCATTGTGGAAACGGATGGAATCTGGGAAGACAGACCGCAGAGGGATTGCGAAACAGTTGTACGTTTGTTTCTCCGGGAGATGCAAAGCCAGGGGATCTGATCTTTTTCCAGGGAACGTACAGTACGCCAGGAGCAAGTCACGTGGGTATCTATGTGGGAAATAACATGATGATCCATTGTGGGGATCCGATCCATTATTCCAATATCGGTACAGCATACTGGCAGCAACATTTTATGTGTTTTGGCAGATTGCCATAAGAAAAGGAGAGTGAAAGATTTGAATAAAAAAATCAAGAAATATATGGAGGAGATCCATAAGACAGAACAGAAGATCGCTGATCTTCAACAGTATCTCAAAGGACTTCATGCTGCTTTAAAACAGGAAGAAGATAATGAGATGATCAAAAGCATCCGCGGAATGAAATTAGATAGTCATGCCCTGCATGATCTTCTGAATGGAATCCAGGAAGGAACCGTAAAATTTCAGGTCAGCCAGGAGTCTGAGGAAGAAGGAACAGGCTCCTTTGTATTTACAGAAAAGAAAGAGGAGGGACATCCGTATGGTGAAATGGAAAAAACTGAATAAGAAAGTGGCAGGAGTATTGTTAGGCGTTATGGTGCTTTTTTCCGCATCCACAACAGCCTTTGCATATGTGGATCCGTCGGCAGAGACGGCAAATACAGAAGCGGCACAGACGGAGACGGTACAGAATGAAGAAACAGAAAAGCCGGCAAATAAGGGGGGTCTGCCGGAAAATAATACAACAGAGAAGAAGGAAGATGCTTTTACAGAACCGGGAAATGGGGAAGTCCAGGATGATATCCAGAATGGATTCAGTAAAGAATTTCTTACGATCACAACAAAGAATAACAATACCTTTTATCTTGTGATTGACCGCAGTTCTACCTCCCAGAATGTATATCTGTTATCCCAGGTAGATGAAAATGATCTGAAGGAATTTGTGGATCAGGAAAAAGAGCCGGCAACTGTCACACCCACTCCGCAGGTAGTCATCGATGAAAATAAAACTGAAGAAACCGATAAAAAAGAAGAGATAGCAAAGCCAGAAAAAGAGAAGATGCCACAAGCGAATATGGGAGCAATGGCAGCGATCCTTATTCTTGCGTTAGGTGGAGTTGCAGCTTATTACTACTTCAAGATCTATAAGCCAAAGAAAGAGGAAGAAGAGGATTTTGAAGAGGAAGGACTGGAAACAAGTGACGGATTGGAGATCATCAATGAGGATGAATTTGAAGACCGGGAAGAAGAAAATGAATAAAAAATAAAAAATGAGTGGAACGCCCTGTATTTTTGGGGCGTTTCCTTTCGTTATATGAAGGAGGTAATAAGTTATGTATTTAGTAATTGCAGAAAAACCAAGCGTGTCCAAAGCGATTGCGGAAGTGATCGGGGCATCAAAAAAAGAAGAAGGGTATCTGGAAGGAAAGGGCTGCATTGTCAGTTGGTGTTTTGGCCATCTTGCAGAATATGTTCCACCGGATTCTTATGATGAAAGGTTTACCAGATGGCTGTATGAGGATCTTCCGATCATCCCAGAGGAATGGAAACTGGCAGTATCCAAAGATAAGAAAGAACAGTTCTATATTTTGAAAAAGCTGCTGAACCGCCCGGATATCGAGTTTGTGGTAAATGCCTGTGACGCCGGACGGGAAGGAGAACTTATCTTTAAGCATGTATATGATCTGTCCGGAAGTAAAAAGCCGGTCAAGAGATTATGGATCAGTTCGCTGGAAAGTTCTTCGATCTTAGAAGGGATGGAACATCTGAAAGCTGGAGAAACCTATCATAATCTGGCAGAAGCGGCGGTTTGCCGGGCACAGGCAGACTGGCTTGTCGGTATGAATGCGACAAGAGCTTACACAACAAAATATTTTAAAAAGCTGACAGTTGGACGCGTGCAGACACCGACACTTGCCATGCTTGTTGAAAGGCAGAAGCAGATTTCCGGTTTCAAAAAAGAAAAATATTTTAATGTAGTTTTGGATTGTGATGGACTGATCGCAGAGAAGAAGAAAATCTTCGATGTGGAAGAAGCAGAAAGAGTGTGGAAAACCTGTCAGGGCAGTGATGCGATTGTGGAAAAGGTGGAGTCAAAGGAAAAGACGGTAAAACCGCCGAAACTGTATGACCTGACAACCCTACAGAGAGAGGCGAACCGTATCTATGGAATGACTGCTCAGCAGACATTAAATGCGGCACAGAGCCTGTATGAGCAGAAGCTGATCACTTATCCACGTACAGACAGCCAGTATTTGACAAGTGATATGGAAGAAACAGCGAAACAAGTGATCCGTAAGATCCATGAGAAATATCAATTGATGGGACCGTTTGACCAGCCCAAAACACCGGAGGTAAAGAAGGTGCTGAATAACAAGAAAGTATCAGATCATCATGCAATCATTCCTACAGTAGAACTTGCAGAATTTGACTTCTCTAAGCTAAGAGAATGGGAACAAAAGATTTTATTTCTGATCGCAGTACATACCGTAGAAGCAATGGAAGAAGATCATGTATTCATGGAGACAGAGGTGGAAGTACGATGTCAGGATGAAATATTTAAAGCAAAAGGAAAAGTGATCAAACAGATCGGTTGGAAACTGTATGAGGAATGCTTTAAGAATGATGATGGACTTGCCATAGAAAACCCGGCGGATGCAGGGAAGGATCGCATTCCCAAAGTAGAAGAAGATCATAAGTTTTACAACGTATCCGCAGCGAAGACGGAACATTTTACAGCACCACCGAAACCGTATAGTGAGGATACCTTGCTTGCAGCTATGGAGACCGCTGGAAATAAAGAATTTGAGGAAGATACCGAGAAGAAAGGGCTGGGCACTCCGGCAACAAGAGCAGGGATCATAGAAAAACTGATCGCTTCCCAGTATGCGGTACGAAAAGGCAAACAGATCCTTCCAACAGAGGACGGAAAAGTATTGATCGATATCTTACCGGATTTCTTGAAGTCTGCCACCATGACAGCCGAATGGGAAAATCAACTGTTAGAGATGGAGCAGGGAAAGATGGCTCCGGGGCAGTTTATGACAGGTATCGAAAAGCTGCTTTCCATGATGCTGAATCATTGTGACTCCATTCCGGAAGAAGAGACACGAAGGTTCCAGAAAAAAGAGAGCGTGGGAACCTGTCCGGTCTGTGGCGGCCTGGTCTATGAAGGAAAGAAAAATTTCTATTGCGGTAACCGTGCATGTAATTTTTGTCTCTGGAAAGAAAACAAGTATTTACAGAGTATGGAAAAGGATATGGATGCCAGGATGGCTGCTGAGCTTTTGAAGAATGGAAGTGTTCATGTGAAGGATCTGTATTCCAGAAAAAAAGATCTGTATTTTGAAGCAGATCTGCATATGGAAGCCGATGAAAACGGGAGAGTGACATTTTCATTATCTTTCCCGAAAAAGAAAACAACGAAGAAAAATAAGAGAAAATAGAAGGAGGAATAAGATATGGATTTTAATCAATTTGTTGACGAAGTAAAGGGAGGAATCAAACAGTTTCTTCCGATTGAATATGAAGATGCACAGGTAAGAATCGAAGAGATCAAGAAATTAAATGAGAATTATCTCGGAATCACGGTCTTAAAAGAAAATCAGGTAATCGCGCCGACCTTTAACCTGAATCAGTTATACGAAATGTTCCAGTCAGATCCACAGAATTCTATGGAAAACATTTTGAGAAATATTACGGAGCTGGTGCTTGATGCACCGGAACAGTTTGATCCGAAGAGCATCACAGAATATGAGACTGCAAAGGATAAGCTGTTCATCCGCGTATCTTCAGCAGAAAAAAATGAAGAAATGCTGCAGAACGTACCTCACCAGATGAGAGAAGATCTGGCAATTACCTATCATCTTGCGATCAGCATTGATGATATTGGGGTGGGTTCTACGACGATCACGAATGATATTTTAAAGCGTTATGGAATCAGTGAGGAACAGCTTCATGCAGATGCTATGGAAAACAGTCCGAATGTCAGACCCATCCATGTGATGGTAATGGGAAGTATGATCGAGCAGCTTATGGGAATGGGATCAGAAACAATTCTGAAAGATGAATCTGTTCAGAGTATTGCAGAAGTTATCTCAAATGGAATGGGAAGTGAGAATCCGATGTTTATTGTAACGAACTCACAGACAGTGGATGGAGCAGGTGTGATTTTTTATCCGGAAGTAATGGATCAGATTGGGGAAGGTTTTCAGGGAGACTTCTTTATTCTGCCTTCTTCCACTCATGAAACATTAGTCATTCCAGATAATGGAGCATTTGATTACCGGGTTCTGGAGGATATGGTCCAGACAATCAATGAAAATGAAGTCGCTCCGGAAGAACGACTTTCCGATCATGTCTATCATTATGATGTGAAAGACCGGGTATTTGAAAGGGCAGATAAATTTGAAGACCGTCAGAAAGAAAAGGCAGCTCAGCTCGATAAAAATGAACATACCGGAAAAGAGCAGAAGATGGAGCATCCAAAACCAAAGAAACATGCTATGGAATTATAGAAGTGTAGAGACCGTATAACAAGAAGAAGGGAATCCCTCATACACACGGCTGTATGGGGGATTTTTTGAAAGAGAAAGAGAGGAAATGAATGAGCGAAGAATTGACAAAAACCAAATTACTTCCCATACAGGGAAAAGATATGGACAGTATCATGCAAAATCTGGAAACAGGAGTTGTAGAATTATTTACCAGTGAACGGTATCAGGAATATTTGAAAACCATGTCAAAATTCCATAATTATTCTTTTAATAATACGCTGTTGATCGCCATGCAAAGACCGGATGCCACCTTAGTAACGGGATATCGGAACTGGCAGTCTATGGGCAGACAGGTAAAAAAAGGGGAGAAAGGAATCACCATTATTGCACCGGCACCAATCAAAAGGAAAAAGGAACAGGCAGTATTGGATCAGGATCAGAAACCAGTCATCGGTCCGGATGGAAAACCAAAGACGGAAGAGGTAGAGGTCACACTTCCGTGTTTCAAGGCGATTACAGTATTTGATATTGAACAGACCACAGGAGAGCCGATTCAGACACTTGCTCCGGAAATCCTGACAGCGGCAGTAGAAGATTTTGACTTATTCCTGCAAGCAATCCGGGAAATCTCACCAGTGCCGATACGATTCGATGCGATCGAAGGATCTGCAAACGGTTATTATCACAACCTGGATAAAGAGATCGTGATCAAAAAAGAAATGAGCCAGAGCCAGACCTTAAAAACAGCGATCCATGAAACCGCACATGCAAGGTTACATGATAAGGAGATCATGGAAAGCCAGGGCATCGAGAAGGACCGGCTGACAAAAGAAGTGGAAGCAGAGTCAGTCGCGTATTGTGTGTGCTCTGCCTTTGAACTGGATACGTCAGAATACAGTTTTCCGTATATTGCAGGTTGGAGCAGTGGAAAAGAAATGAGAGAATTGAAAGCATCTATGAATGTGATCCGTAAGACGGCCGGAGAAATGATCGATGAGCTGACAGAAAAAATAGAAATGATGCTGGAACAGAAACAAGAGAAATTACTTGCTGCAGTAGAAGCTGCCGGATACCGTTTTGCAAAAGAAGAAAGCAATTCCCAACATCTGCAGTTTATTCCAGACGGCACTCATAGGATGCAGGGACATTTATTTGCAAAATCCTGGAATGAAGTGGAACGATGGGTAGAAGCAATCATAGAAAAAGGAGATCCGATCCAGAAAGAACGTGTAGAGCGAGTGATATATCCGGAACGGTTTGAACAGAGTTTTGAAGAAATGATGTTTACAAGGAAAGAATGCAGGCTCTCAATCTATCATTTGGATAAAAATGGATCTGGAAGAGATCAATTATTTGTGGGAATGGAAGACCTGCAGGAAAAAGGGATCACGATAACTGCGGATCAGTATCGATGTGTTTATTCCAGCCTGTATCTGCCAAATGAAGATATGAATGCGATTTACAGTATTTTTAATGATGATCCACCGGCTGATTATAAGGCACACTCCCTGTCTGTCAGTGATGTTGTGATCATGAATCAGAATGGGGATATGAAAGCATATTTTGTGGATCGCTTTGGATTCCAGGAACTTCCGGATTTTGTAGAAGAGAGAAAAAAGATACTCGGAATGGAAAGTGACATTCAGAAAAAGGATATCTTAGAGCAAACGAGTTGTATCAGTTTCTATGCGGCAGAATGTTCAGAGTTTCCGGTATTAGGAGAAGTTCATCATGATCTTACTTTGCCGGAAGCTTTAGAAGCGTATGAGAAGATACCTGCAGAACGAATGAATGGGCTCAAATCTGTTGGTTTTAACCTGCAGGAAGGCGGTGATTATGACGGAATGATGGATCTGATGGTTGCCGGAAGATCACAAAGAGAGATCTTAGATTCCATACCATTTTACAGGGAGAACAAGTTGGTGCAGGAAGCCCTGAAACGTGTAGAACAATATATCGACAAAAAGCCTCTGAATGTAGAGAAAACCAGACCAAAAGAAGAAAAAGGAGAGATACAGAAAACCAAATCTCAAAAAAGAAGGGAGGATATGAGCTTATGAGTAAAGTAACATTTGAAGAAGATGAATTGGCGGTTGTGGCTCTTTTCCAGGAAAACACAAGAAAGGATACGATAGATATTTTGAAAGACACTTTAGAGGCATTGGAAGAAACGAAAGAAGATCCGTTGGAAGACGATCTGCTGGAAACGATTGCATCTGCGATCAGTAAGTTACAGATGATCGAAGATAAATATTATTATTCCCTGGATCTAAATCGTTATCTGAATAACCTGGAGGATGATGCTTATGAAGAATGATCAATTTGCAGTTTACCGAGTAGACCGTCACTCGGAAGGGAGAGACCTTTGGCACCTTTCCTATCAGGAAGCGGTAAGCAGGAAACTTGCGATAAGGATTGAATATTACCGGCAGATGGATATCAGGCCATTATTGGCGGGGGAGAGTGCAATTGCTTTATGGAAACGCATGAAAGAGTCCTGTGAAGTCAGTGATGTGCTTGTACTGAATCAGAATGGGGAAATCCATTGTTATTATGTCAATGAAGATTATCCACAGCTTTTATCAGGGTTCATCCGTTTAAACCCATCAGGTACATTGGTCACATTGGATACGGAAAATTACCGCATTAGTGGAAAGCCGGGAAACTGGATGGCTACGGATGATATCATCATTGATGGAAAACAGTTTTATCTCATGGAGCATCAGGAATATCACAGGCAGGTTGCCTATATCATCCTAGATAGTTATGGGAAGATGATCATGGAGGAATGTAAGAATGGATTTGATGAAAAAACCAAACAGAAACTCCATGAGCTTATGAAAACACCGGAACAAAGGGAACAGGAATATCAAACATATAAAGAAAGGCTGGAACATTATCAGAAATTTTTTGAGAATGGGACTTATGAGAGAAGCTGGGAATCCGGAACAGAAGAAAACTATAATATGGTGGATGGCCAGGTAAATAATCTAAAAAATGCAGAAGAGAAAAGTGTGGAAAGAAAGCCGGCACAGAAGCTATACCAATCCTCAAAAAAGAAACCAAAGAAAAGAGAGTCAGTAATCAAGAGATTACGGGAAAAACAGATTGCAATCGCTGTGAAATCTGGAAAACCGGTACCGAGATATTTGGAGCAGGAGATGGAAAGGAGGAGAGACTAAATGCTATGAAATTGTCAAAGTATGAAAAAGAAACGATTATCCTGACAAATGAAGAAGATCGATATTATAGTGTCTATACATTTAATCAGGGATTACAGAAACGACTAAAGAATTTTGCAGAGAGATATCCGGAATGCTGCTATCTAAGCAACTCAACAAAAGAAGGAAGTGAAACCTATATAATCCAAAAGGGACGGTTATCATTGAATTTAAGACCTCCTTATGCAAAGGAACGAATTCAGAAAGCATTAGAAACAATTCAAATAGCACGTGAGGAGAAGTCGGATGATTCATAAGACACGATTTAAACAAAAAAAGCCTCATGACCATGAGGAAAAATGAAAGCAAAAAGAATTCTGTGATAAACTATAAAGGCTTAGAAGAGAGACTGTCTCTTCTAGGCTTTTTTAGTAAAAAAGTAGTTAGGGAATATGTTTTTGAAACGACAATTAAGTATAGTAAAATTTGTACCAGAAGGTGACAGGTCTATTTTTCGTGATATCAATCACGGGCAGATATAGCATTTTTAAAAGACTCCCGTCGGAAGAAAATATTATTATATCGTGCATTTAGAATTTGAGAAAGAGTATAATTTAGATTTTTTCTATGTTTTCCTTTTTTACAGTAGAAAGAAATTTGTAGGTGATTTTGTTGTTGGTATAAATGGTGATACTCATTCATATTGTTGGGATATTATTTAGAATTAAATGTTTTAGGATAAATCTTAAGTTTTACTAACTAGAGAGGATACGCAGTCAAAGCCTTATAACATACCTATAGGTAATCTCCTTTTGGATATTGTAGATGAAAACGGAAAAATAATTCGCGAGGAAAATAAAGTAGGAAATGTCATTTTTACGAGTTTGATCCATAAAAGTTTTCCATTTATTAAATATTATTTGGGAGATAGAGCAAGAATAGAATACAAAAAATGTGGCTGTGGAAGCAAGCACACGGTTATACATTTTGAAGAAGGGAGAAGAAAGGATCAACTGATTAATACAACTTACTATGGAACTACAATTTTCCGAAAAATAATGAGGTATATATATTTTAAATGTGAGAATATAGGAGTGAAAAATGTTAGCATAATTCAAGATGGAGATTTTCATATAACTGTATATGTTAATCTTAAAAATACTGAGAAACTAAATGATTTTATTAAAGAATTTTTAAAGACAACATATTTTTTAGCAAACGAGTTGAGAAGCTTTGGTTTTGAATTTGTGTTGTCACCTGAATTAAAAGAAAATGATAAGGTCTTAAAACATGAAATCTTTACGAACATATTGTAATAGAAATATTTTAATCATAAAAAATTTTTGTTGGAGGTACCATCTATATGGAGATTAGAGAAAAATTAAAGAATATTATTTTAGGAATTGTAGATCAGGAGGGATATGATTTACAATTAGAGGATAATTTAGAAGATATCTTAGGGTATACATCTGTTGATTATATTCAAATGATTGCTGAAATTGAAGAACTGTTTGATATAGAGTTTGAGATAGAAGACTTAGATTTGGAATGTTATAATACATATGGTTCATTGATTGATTTGGTTAAAAAGAAAACTAAATAGTTATCATGTGGTAGATATAAAGTAGAAATGATATAATAAACCTATATGTAATAAGTCAAGAAGAAATTAATAAATTTCGAAAAATTAAAAAATATGCATGTTAAAAAGAGTATGGCAAGATAATTACTTCAGTGTACTGTTCAATAGTATTAAAAACCGTTTCTTTGGATTGTTCTAGAGAAGCAATGTATTCTCATACCCGCATGAAATAAAAGTGGAACAATATATCGGGATAAGCAGCTATGGAGATATGATGCTTGTTTTCTTTTCGAACTTCATTTAGCATGAGGACCTAGACCGGATCATCTGTCGGGAGGGGATGTTCGCTCTATCCGTTTATTCCCTAAAACAGTATTTCTCTTGGAGGATTTTTTCTAAGATTACACTTTTCGGTATTAAGTGTATTGAAATTATTCCATATCAGGAGCTGTACCGATGAAAGCAGTAAACGGGTTTGTGTGCAAACAAATAATGTCTCCGATTTCGTAAATAAGCTAGGCGAAAAAACAAATCGATTCATTACCATTAAAACTGGAGGAGGGGCGGTGGCTTGCTACTTATTGGGCCTGCGAGATTCCATCTTCTGTAAAATAGTGTTCAGCATTTTGATAACCGGCTATATGAGAAGTTATAACCGTTGTGTTGGCATTATTACTAAAAACATTCAGCAAAGGCTCAATGAGATTTGGTGAATTCGAAGTCTCTCATTTCTCCACAATATTACTGTTGATGGGAATGTTAAAGAAGCTATTAGTTCCGGGATGTAGCTGATCTGCAAGGGCAATAAGGTTGCCTTTCAGAGTAGTTGTCTAGAATATATAGAAGTGGAACTATTGATTCATTGCTTTGAGTTGTTTGAGTATTTTATCTATCCTTTCATATTTGGCTTTAAGTATAACAGATTTTTTTCAATCGGCTTTACCTTAAATCATTATCCTAAAATAGAACAATTAAGGCACAAGTCATAGACCGTGCCAAAATCCTTTTATATAAAGCTGATGGAATGACATTCTAGGAAATTGCTGATAAACTTACAATCAACACCGCAACGGTACGCCTTTGTATTTCGAAGTTTAACAAGGGGGGTGTGGATGCGGCGATTTTTGATATTCAGCGTTCTGGACGTCCATCAGAAATTACCGATGATGCTAAGGCATGGATGATCAGTATTACATGTCAGAAACCAACGGAACTCGGTTATCCACAGGAACTTTGGACGTTGCCCGCTCTCCACAAATACATTCAAAAGCATGTAGAGGAGGCGGGTTATCCAAGGCTTTCAACAGATACTATGCCATATATCTAGAAATTTCTCAAGGAGCAGGATATTAAACCATTTAAAATCAAGTATTACTGTGAAAAACGGGATCCTGATTGTGAATCAAAAATGCATG
>ENA-OWPD01001819-OWPD01001819.1-human-gut-metagenome-genome-assembly--contig:-NODE-1819-length-14615-cov-8.181662_pt1 | contig 14615 bp, 9 predicted proteins | sample MGYA00248262_ERZ651842 | MGnify/ENA primary metagenome ERZ651842 (study PRJEB26924, sample SAMEA4378253) | human gut metagenome | biome: human gut; feature: human-associated habitat; material: faeces... | reverse complement strand
AGCACGTGATTTGTAATCTCGGGGTCGTTGGTTCGAATCCGACAAGAGGCTCTCCAGAATGAATGCTGTTTATCACATCAGATAAGCAGCATTTTTTATTAATATCTTCTTTAAGATTTTTGCTTACGAAATACTACCATACCCACAGCCAACAAAATCAAAAGAATTCCAATAGCACTATTCAGGGTAAACAGTTCTTTAAAAACAAAGACACCGATCACAACGGCTGTCAGTGGTTCCATCGCACCTAAAATAGAAGTCAGTGTAGGTCCCGCATACTTAATTGCCCGTACCAAAGTTATATTGGAAATAGCCGTAGCCGGCAATGCAAGTCCTAAAATAATCAGCCATATATAACCGTCTGTCACCAGATGAAGCCCGAAAGTTGCCATAGCTCCTATCAGATAGAGAACAGCTCCCATCCCCATAACATAACATGTCAGTACAGTGGAATTGATTTGAGCGGCTCGTGTTGTTCGAACCCCAATGATGTATCCTCCGTAAGAAAAGACAGAAATACAAGCCGCCACCAATCCTACTATTGTATCACCACTTTTCGCCTCCAACTCTCCCGATGACAGTAAAGCAGCACCAAACAAAGACATTAAAACAGCAAACATCACCAAAAGAGATTTCTTTTCATGAAAGAAAAACATCATTGCCAATGATACAGCCAACGGATACATAAAATGAATAGTCGATGCTACGGCTATATTCTGATAGGCAATGAGCAAACTGAATGAGGTGGTTGCCCGCAACAAACTTAATAAAAAAACGACTAACAAATCTTTCTTTGCCAGCCGGAAATTACATCCCGAACACCATCCAAACAGTGTCAATACAATAGCAGCCACTCCCCAACGATAAGAAAGCACCTCGAAAGCCGAAAAACCAGCTAACAACAGAGTTATAGAAAAAAACGGAGCCAGCCCAAAAGTGGAGGAGGATACCGCCGCATAAAGTATACCTTTAATACGATTCATCGATATATTCAACTAATTCCAGATATTCACAATGCAAAGATTATAAATATTTTAATGCCACCATTAATTTCATTTTTTCAATCGGCTTAACCAGATATTCATTACAGCCGACCTTTATTGCAGCAATCCGGTCAGAATCGAAAGCATGGGCGGTAAGTGCGACGATAGGTAAGCTAGCATTAAACTTACGTATTTCAGCTGTAGCCTTCAATCCATCCAGTACTGGCATTTTCATATCCATCAACAACAAATCGACATGTTGGCTACGCGCTATTTCCACTGCCTTTTGCCCATTCTCCGCATGCAGTAAATCATAATGATCCTTCAGGATAGTAGACACCAGCTGATAATTACTTTGTATATCTTCAGCTATGAGAATTGTTTTCCGACCGGCACTCTTCTCCATCACTTCGTCATTCGCACCAAACTCTCCTCCGGAGATATTCTCTTCTTTCTTCTCTTCTACCATAGAAAGTGTATCGACTTCACAAGGTAAAAATGCCCAAAACAGCGATCCTTCATTGTGTACCGATTCAAAGCCGACTTTACCTCCCATAGCTTCTGCAATTGCCTTGCAAATAGAAAGTCCAAGTCCGGTACCTTGGGCAAACTCATCAAGTTTCTCAAAACGCTGGAATACTTTTCCTTTTTTATCATCAGCTATACCAATACCGGTATCTTTCACATAAAAATAGACGCCTCCATCCTTACATGCATATCCCATTTTAATAGAACCTTTTGAAGTATATTTGATAGCATTAGTGACATAATTCGTTATAATTTGTGCCACGCGATTACGGTCCAGAGTTACCCGACAACAGTGATAAGGATTGATTTCAGTTAACACGATATCCGGATTCTTCAGGCGCTGTTTCATGGAAGTAAACATGTTTTCAAAATGTTCGGATAAGTCGAACGGTTCGTATTTCAGTTCTACCGAACCGGCTTCCAGCTTGGATAAATCAAGTATATCATTTATCAGTTTTAGCAATAACTCATTATTACTATTAATAATCTGGATATAGTCCGCCTTTTCTTCTTCTCCGGCATAAGCCATCAACTCCGAAAAACCTACAATAGCATTCAAGGGAGTACGGATTTCATGACTCATATTCGCCAGGAACGCAGATTTCAATTTATCAGACTGCTCTGCCTGATGTTTGGCTTCCTGCAATTCCTTAATCATTTTTTCACGCTCCGTTACATCATCCACGCGAATTACAACACCATCCACAGATCCATCTTCAAGAACTACGGGAGTGGCAAACACTTCAACGGTATGCGCACTGTCCAACGAAAACTTCATCTGTTCCGTCTGTAATGAAACAAAAGCACGTTGCATCACACAATTTTCACAGGGAGAAGTACGATTATATGTACTTTTATAGCAAAGTTCACCTTTTTTGTAGGCTTCAAAAGAAAGACTTTTTGAACATAACGAAATATTTTCCCATTGAACCATATATTCCTTCGTGATGTAGGCCAACCCTGAATTCGTATTGTTAAGAACCAGTTCATTCTGTCGTACCAAAGCGTCCTGTATTTCTTTATTCTTTAGTAAGGTCAATTCAGTCTGCTTATAGGAATCGATATTTTGCGTCATACCGAACAAATACTTATAAGGAGCATCGTTCAAAGTTGTGGTTTCAACAAGGCCACGCGTTTCCCACCATTGATACATGCCATCTCCTTTAAAGTCAATGCGATATTCCACATCCCATACACCGCTTCCTAGTTCTACCGCCTTTTGCAAAGTTTCAGCAAACTTTTGTCGGTCATCAGGATGTACGAGAGTCAGATATTTCTCGACCGAATTAATTTCTGATGCCTTTTTCCCATTTTTATCAAAACCTTCACCGAAACTCACCCTGTTCTTAGCCGGCTCAAAAAACCAGGTGAAGGCATTCATCGCTTCCATAGTGACAGTTAACAGCTGTGCACGACGCTTCAGTTCATTTTGTAAACTCTGATCCCAGCGGGTATTTAACAGAAAGCGTTTGCCATCATCTTCAATTATACTTTTGCGAACAATAGTATCATAGCTGCGTCCATCCTTCAGTATAATACGTTCCATGCCGAAATAAGGGTTCCCAGTATTGTATACCTCTAAATCAGTCTTCTGAATACGCTCTACTTCTTCTTCACTCAGCACATCATAAGTAGTTTTATCTTCGCTGGTACCAAACATGAGCTTACTCTCTTCATTGCAAAAAACATAGCGGAAATCATTCTCTACATCTTTGATATGAACAGATAACGGAAGATTATTTAATATATTATAGAAGAACTGCTCCTTTTTCTGCACCTCCGTATTATTCTTTCGGGTACCAACATATTTCAATACCTTCTTATTAGAATCAAATTCATAAGGAGCACCGCTTATCGTACAAAATTGCCAGGTTGAGCTATCCGGTAACATAACCCTGCTATCAAAAGAAAAAGAAAAATCTTCCCCATTGCTCATTCTTTCCATTACTTCAGTAACCTGACTACGGTCATCCGGATGCAAAGTCTCCAGATATAGTGCCATACTAACTGGCTTAGACTGATCGTATCCATTCAGCGGTTCATTATCACTATAAAATAATTTGGCCACTGCATCAAATTCCCAAAACATGATGTTGGCTGCCTTTATAGCAAGCTCCGTTTTCCGGCGACTTTGACGGAGTACCTCTTCACTTTTCACCGTTTCTGTAATATCTTCAAAGATAAAAATGTAATTAACAAACTTGCCATCATTGTCATAAAGAGGATTACCATTACATTTCAAATAGCAGGTCCGGGTACGCGTAGAGAAAAAGCGTTTATCGGTTCTCTGTTTATCGAAATCATACAAAAAACTCATCTGTACCGGAACACAACGACGAACTGCTTCCTTCACCACGTCAGGAACCACAGAATTTTCATTTATGTTGAGTTTATTACCAAGAAGCGTTTGCGAGTCAGCGCCAAAAATTCGGCAGAAGCTTTCATTGCATCTTACCAGAGTGCCATCGGCTGTGAAGAAACCTATTCCAACAGGAAGTGAATTAAATACAGTTAGTAATTGTTTGTGTTCCATTTCTTTATCCTTGAATAACTTAGAAATAAATATTTTATCTCCGCACTATGCAAATATATACACTTTTACGATTATAATATGATTTTATAGCGAAAATATTATTGCCAGGTTATAACATACAATAAGGGGCTATCCACGATATTGTGAATAACCCCTATCTCAAATGACATCCCATATATTATCATTTTAAAAAGTACATTTTAATACTCCTCAATGACTGTATTTCCAAAAATATCCTTTTTAATAATTTTCCCATGACCGTTACCATATTCAATTATTTCGTTTCCAAAAATATCTTTTTTAATAGTTGTTCTATTCCCCTTATCATCCTCGATAATAGTATTCCCAAAGATATCTTTTGTAATCGTCTTTCTATTACCTTTGTCATCGCGAATAATAGTATTTCCCAGAATATCTTTCTCTATAGTTTTTCTATTACCCTTATCGTCCCGGATAATGGTATTTCCTAGAATATCTTCTTCAATAGTCTTTCTATTACCTTTATCATCACGAACAATGAAATTTCCTAAAATATCCTCTTCGATAGTCGTTCTATTGCCTCTATCATCACGGATAATGATGTTCCCCAAAATATCCTTTTCAATAGTCGTTCTATTGCCTTTATCATCACGAATGATGATATTCCCTAAGATATCCTTTTCAATAGTCTTTCTATTACCATTATCATCACGGATAATGATATTACCTAAAATATCCTTTTCAACAGTCTCTCTCCCTTGGTCAACTCCCGAATACTCATAATTATCTTCAACAAGATTTGCACCATAGCCCTTTATTATATAAGGAGCCAAAATAAACTGGGCAACAAACAGGATAAATAAAATCTTTTTTATGGCGTTTTTCTTTTGGTTTAGAACAAAAGTAACGCAGGAAAATCAGAATTAATAAGTGAATTCCATAATTGTCAGTAGGGAAAAACCTAAAATAAAAAGGATTAGCGCATGCAGTAACGGTATATCCATAATATATTACCTAATTGGTCCCCAGAATGGTCCCCCAAAAAAGAAATTCCTTGAAAGTACTTGACTTTCAAGGAATTCAAAGTGTTACTTGAGGTTCCTGGCGGATTCGAACCGCCGTACACGGTTTTGCAGACCGCTGACTAAGCCACTCATCCAAGGAACCATTTTTTCTCGTTTGCGGTTGCAAAGGTAGTACAAATTTTGAAACTACCAACTATCCGCAGCAATTTTTCTTTGTACTTTTTTTCTTTACATCGCACTCTCCGCGTTTCTTGTCCATCATATCCTTTAGTTCACAGCCACTTACACAGCTGTCACAAGGATTCTGATTTTCTCGCGTACGACGAAAAAAACGAAATATTCCATATATGACGCGGGCAATGCAGAGTACAACCAGTACTCCGACTACCCAATCTTGCCAATTATTCATACAAACAATCCTCCAATCTGATAAACAGCAAATGATACAAGCCAAGCCAATCCCGTTGTGTAACAAGCAGCAAAAAGCGCCCATTTCCAACTACCCGATTCCTGTTTTATAGCCGCTATCGCCGCAATACACGGGAAGTAAATCAATACAAACAACATATAACAGAAAGCAACCAATGGAGTAATCGGAATTCGTTCTGCCAAACTTACTGAATCAGCATCCGGATCATCTGCATATAAGACACCTAATGTACTTACTACCAATTCTTTCGCTCCCACACCGGAAAGCAAGCCAATACCTAGTTTCCAATCAAATCCCAGTGGTTTTATAACTGGCTCTATACCACGTCCCAACTGGCCGATATAAGAATTTTCCTGCTGCTCGGCAACTGTTTCATAAGCATCATGATTCGGATAATACCCCAAGAACCAGATTATAATAGAAGCAATCATAATAATGCCTCCCATCTTTTTCAAATACTGCGCTCCCTTTTCCCATGTGTGACGGAAAATCGATTTTGCTGTCGGCATCCGGTAAGGTGGAAGTTCCATCACAAATGGAGTATCATCACCCTTCACCAGAAACTTGCTAAACAAGCGGGCCATTACCACAGCCAGTACAATACCAATCACATAAATACTTAACAACACCAGACTTGCATTGTTCGGGAAGAAAGCACCCACCAACAATAAATAAATTGGCAGACGCGCACTGCAAGACATCAAAGGATTTACCAACATTGTAATAAGACGGCTCTTCCGGTTCTCAATAGTACGGGAAGCTATAATAGCAGGTACATTGCATCCAAATCCCATAATCAAAGGAATGAATGATTTTCCGTGCAATCCCATTTTATGCATGATTTTATCCATGATAAAAGCTGCACGAGCCATATAACCCGAATCTTCCATAAGAGAAATGCAGAAATACAAAATCAAGATATTCGGCAAAAAGACAATAACCGCTCCTACCCCACCAATAATTCCATCAATCAGCAAATCTTTAAATGGACCTTCCGCCATATTATTGCGTAACAAGTCACCAATCTGCTCGACAAGCCATTCAATCCCCATCATCGGATATTCTCCAATGACAAACGTACCCTCAAACATCAGATACATAAAAAGGAAGAAAATAGGAAATCCCCAGACACGGTGAGTTACGATCGAATCCAGCACTTTTGTTGTCTGCGCCTGCTCCAAGTGATTATCTGTGAATGTCTCCTTCAGTGCACCACTGATAAATCCATATTTAGCATCCGTAATAGCCGATTCACAATCCTCATTCATTGTGTCCTGAACACGCTTCGACATCTTATCACGGACATGGAATATCTCATCCGCATTTGGTAATGTCCGCACAATGCGCTCAATGTCAGGATCATTCTCCAACAATTTAATGGATAGGAAACGGGTAGAATATTTATGACGGATAAATTCGTTTTTGGACACTTCACTTTTTACAGCTTCAATCGCTTTTTCGATATCAGGACCATGATTGATATGAATATGCCGGAAGACACGCCCCGTCTTTTTATGTTCACGTACATAATCTTCCAAATGCTCTTCCTCGTGGTTCTTACGATCTTCCAGAGAATCATGCCATTCGGTCAAATCCTTAAGAACTTCCGGATTCATATTTCCCTGTTTATCAAAGAAGTCTACTCCTTCATACAGATTGATAACAACATGAAACAAGGTATCCAATCCACGATTTTTCTTACTGACAGTAGGCAACATCGGCACCCCGAACAACTTACTCAACAGATGATAATCCAATGTATTTCCACTGGCTTCCAACTCATCATAAATATTCAGAGCTACCACCATGCGGACATTCATATCTATCAATTGAGTAGTCAGATATAAGTTTCGCTCCAGATTAGAGGAATCGACTACATTAATAATCACGTCTGGAGTTTCATCGATAATATGACGACGCACATAGATTTCTTCCGGCGTATAAGCAGACAAAGAATAAGTTCCCGGCAAATCGACAATACGGAAATGATAGCCTTCGAAATCAAAATAACCTTCTTTGGCATCCACGGTTACGCCGCTGTAGTTTCCAACATGCTCATGAGCACCGGATGCAAGATTAAATAAAGAAGTCTTGCCACTGTTCGGGTTTCCGACCAAAGCAACATTAATGGTACGGCGTTTACCTAACGCCAACCGTTTCATATCTTCTTCTTTTACTGAAAGGTCTTCAGGCAATCCTTCATGATAAACGGTCTTCTCGGCCAGTTTCTTTGCTTCCTCTTCGCTGATAACTTCGATCATTTCAGCTTCCTGACGACGAAGAGAAATTTCATAACCTAAAACTTTATATTTTATGGGATCTTTTAGCGGAGCATTCAACAGCACTTCAACCGTTTTACCTTTAATGAAGCCCATCTCCACAATACGTTTACGAAAACCACCGTGCCCCAATACCTTTACAATAACACCTTTTTCTCCTGTTTTTAATTCGGACAAACGCATAACTCTCAAAATTTTTGGCAAAGATAATTCATAACTTCGGAGCGTGCAAATTATTTAGAATGTTTTTAAATAACAGTTTTTTTTCATCCTCTAAAAGATTCAGAAAAAATAAAAAGACTTATTGATAAACTCGTATCTTTGCAGGTATGATACAACAACGCGTTACAAAATATATAGAAAAGGAACATTTATTCTCACCAGATGATAAAATCCTGGTCGCATTGAGTGGTGGTGCCGACTCGGTGGCATTACTATATATTCTGCATACAGCAGGCTATCATTGCGAAGCCGCACATTGTAATTTCCACCTGCGAGGCAAAGAGTCAGACCGGGACGAGTTATTTGTCCGCCAACTTTGCGAAAGAATGGAAATCCATTTACATACCATTGATTTCAACACGACCCAATATGCAACGGAAAAACATATTTCGATTGAAATGGCCGCACGGGAACTCCGCTACCAATGGTTCGAGAAAATTAGAAAAGAATATCAGGCAGATGTTGTCGCTGTGGCCCATCACCAGGATGATAGCATAGAAACTATACTACTTAACCTGATTCGGGGAACAGGAATTATCGGTCTGTTAGGAATCCGCCCCCGCAATGGAGCCATCGTACGCCCTCTGCTTTGTATCAACCGCGAAGAAATAATTCGTTACCTGCAAAACATCGGACAAGATTATGTGACAGACAGTACCAATCTGGAAGACGAATATACCCGCAATAAAATTCGGCTCAACCTCCTTCCCCTCATGCAGGAAATTAATCCGTCAGTCAAAAACACTCTGACAGATACGAGTAATTATCTGAATGATGTAGCTACTATATATAATAAATGTATAGAGGAAACTAAAAAGAAAGTCATTACAGCAGAAGGTATCCGAATCAGTGATTTAGTAAAGGAACCGGCACCCGAAGCCATCTTATTCGAAGTCCTGCATCCTCTAGGATTCAATTCCGCACAGATCAAAGATATCACCCATTCGCTTCATAGCCAACCGGGCAAGCAATTCTGTAGCAAAGAATGGAGAGTGATAAAAGACAGAGAATTCCTATTAATAGAAACAGTTGAATCTGAAAATGAGACTCTTCCTCCTTTTCAAATTATCAAAGAAGAAAAAGAATACACCCCGGATTTTCTCATTCCACGTGAAAAGGAAATTGCCTGTTTTGATGCCGACAAACTGAATGGAGAAATTCATTACCGGAAATGGCAGCCGGGAGACACTTTTATTCCTTTTGGAATGAAAGGAAAGAAAAAAATAAGCGATTATCTGACCGACCGCAAATTTTCTATCAGCCAAAAAGAACGCCAATGGGTACTCTGCTGCGGAGAACACATCGCATGGCTGATAGGCGAACGAACAGACAACCGCTTTCGTATTGATGAAACGACTAAGCGCGTCGTGATTTACAAAATAGTCTGAGGCAACTTCTGTTTCTTGAAGCAATCTGATAACAAAGCTGCAAAAGGAGTTTCATACACCCTTGCTTTCCTAACGCAAGCTTTTACACAAGCGCAACATTTGATACATTTAGCCTCATCCGTATGTAGCTCGTCCCCTTTCGTTATAGCCCCTGCCGGACAACGGACCACACATAACCCGCAATGGGTACACAAATCCTCATCTTCCACCCAAGGAACGCGGGGAAGCGGTGTACCACTTTTACGTAACTTGATGACTTTCCTCAAAAAACGGAACAAAGGAAAGAATGGTTGACTCGGACGTTTGATAGCACGTACATCCACCGGATAAAGGGTATCCATACTATCAGCTGTCTGTATTTTTTCCATGATTTTCTTCCCAAACTCCGCAGCAAAGGCTAAATCCGATTCATCAGGACATCCCACTGCAATCGGGTATTTGTCGGTACTATATGAATGTTCTCCAATAAAAGTTGCCCCGGCAATTACTTTAAATCCGTGAGGAATAGCAAAAGCATCCAGTTCCATTAAAGCTTTTTCATAAGCGCGATTTCCGTAAACCACTACCAAAACGGTAGGAGTATCCACTCCACGGATATACTGCAAACGTTCCATTGCCAAAGGAGCGACATGTCCTCCATACACAGGCACTACAATAATAGCCAAAGAAGATGTAGGAATCACAATTTCATCCGCAATCTGCTGCGTTACATTAATAGGAAAAATATTTTTTATGCCCGTCCCGTGAACAATCGCCTCCGCAACTTGTTTAGATGTGTGTGTAGGCGAAAAATAAATTAAATGAGCTTCATTTACTGTCATACTATTTTCTTTTATGTAGCAAAGATACACTTTTACGTGGAAAAAAATGTTTGATTGTTCATGAAACCAAAAAAAATTATTATCTTTGCCCCGTTGAAACATTCTACGATTCAACATATACATCCCTAATTCAGAATAAAAAACAAAACGTATGCTCGCATATCTGTAGCCATGAGCTGTAGTAATGCTGTCCATAATTCAGCAAAAAAAGAAATATTAATAACTTACCATACTATATGTATAACATTATCCAATTAAACGACAAAAATCTGTCGGAACTTCAAGTTATTGCCAAAGAGTTAGGCATAAAAAAAGCAGACTCATACAAAAAAGAAGACCTTGTTTATAAAATACTCGACGAACAGGCCATTGTAGGAGCTACAAAGAAAGTTGCCGCAGATAAGCTAAAAGAAGAACGCAAAAATGAAGAACAAAAGAAAAAGCGTTCACGGGTAGCTCCTACCAAAAAAGAAGACAAAGTGGTTTCCGCAACAAAGAGTGGAGAGGCTAACAAGACAAAAGAGGCCGCTCCTGTAAAAGCTGCACCACAACCTTCCAAGAAAGAAGAAAGTACAAACAAAGAAAAAGAAACTGTTGTTGTAGAAGCTAAAGCAGAAAACACTGCTACTCCCAAGCGTAAAGTAGGCCGTCCCCGTAAGAGCTCTGACGCAGAAGAGAAAAAAGAAGTAGAAAATGCAAAACCGGCAGCACCCAAAGTAGTGGAACCTAAACCTGTTGTTGCAGAGAAAGCTACTGGTACTACGGAAAAGCCAGCTCCGGTACAACAGCAAACAGCTGAGAAGAAAGCAAAAAACAAACCAGCTGCAGAAGCAAATAAGCCTGTTGCAGAAACAAATAAACCGGCTACTGAACCTAACAAACCTGTTGTAGAGAAAAAGGTAATAGATAAACCACAAAAGAAAGCTGCACCCGTTATCGACGAGGAAAGCAATATCTTATCCAGCGTTGACGACGATGATTTTATTCCAATCGAAGATCTGCCTTCTGAAAAAATAGAGCTTCCTACCGAATTATTCGGAAAATTCGAAGCTACTAAAACAGAATCAGCACAGACAGCACCGGAACAGCCATCTCATCCTCAACAGCAACAACAATCTCAACAGCAGCAATCCCAGCAGCAACGTCCGCGTATTGTTCGCTCACGCGACAATAACAACGGCAACAACAATGGCAATAACGGCAATAACGCCAATAATAACAATAGCAACAATAATAATTTCCAGCGTAACAACAATAACCAGAATCAGGTTCAGAACCCAAATCAAAATCAAAATCAGAACCCGAATCAGAACCAGAACCAAAACCAACAACGCTTACCGATGCCACGTGCCGCTCAGCAGAACAATGCGGGTGAGAACCTTCCGGTACAACAGCAGCAGGAACGCAAGGTTATTGAGCGCGAAAAGCCTTATGAATTCGACGATATTCTCAACGGAGTAGGTGTTTTGGAAATTATGCAGGACGGATACGGATTCCTCCGTTCTTCCGACTATAACTACCTCTCTTCTCCGGACGATATTTATGTATCACAGTCTCAAATCAAACTATTTGGTCTGAAAACCGGTGATGTAGTAGAAGGAGTTATCCGTCCACCCAAAGAAGGAGAAAAATATTTCCCATTGGTAAAGGTTTCGAAGATCAACGGACGTGACGCAGCTTTCGTTCGCGACCGTGTTCCTTTCGAACATCTGACACCTCTCTTCCCGGATGAAAAGTTCAAACTTTGCAAAGGCGGTTATTCAGACTCTATGTCTGCCCGTGTCGTCGATCTTTTCGCTCCTATCGGTAAAGGCCAACGTGCATTGATTGTTGCCCAACCAAAGACAGGTAAGACCATCTTAATGAAAGATATCGCCAACGCTATCGCAGCCAACCACCCGGAAGTTTACATGATTATGTTGCTGATTGACGAACGCCCGGAAGAAGTAACAGACATGGCACGCAGCGTTAATGCAGAAGTAATCGCTTCTACTTTCGACGAACCGGCAGAACGCCACGTAAAAATTGCAGGTATCGTATTGGAAAAGGCAAAACGTCTGGTAGAATGTGGTCACGACGTAGTTATCTTCCTTGATTCTATCACTCGTCTGGCTCGTGCATACAATACAGTATCTCCTGCATCCGGTAAAGTTCTTTCCGGTGGTGTGGATGCAAATGCACTTCATAAACCTAAACGCTTCTTCGGTGCTGCCCGTAATATTGAAAACGGTGGTTCACTGACTATTATTGCTACCGCATTGATCGATACCGGTTCTAAAATGGACGAAGTTATCTTCGAAGAATTCAAGGGTACAGGTAACATGGAGTTGCAGCTCGACCGCAACCTATCAAACAAACGCATCTTCCCGGCAGTCAACATTACTGCATCCAGCACTCGTCGCGACGACCTGTTGCTTGATAAAACAACTCTTGACCGCATGTGGATATTACGCAAATATCTTGCCGACATGAATCCGATCGAAGCAATGGACTTCGTTAAAGACCGTCTGGAAAAAACCAGAGACAACGACGAATTCCTGATGAGCATGAACAGCTAATCAACAGCAAACTTATAAATAAACGGTGAACAAACTGCGCCATAACAAGTGCAGTTTATTCACCGTTTTCTTTTTCTGTAACCCATTTTATGACTTATCACCTGCCGTTTATCACTTATCATTCAACTCCCATCACCGATAGTTACCCCTAACCGCTTGCCACACCTTTCATTTTTGTACAAAATACTTTCATTTGCGTCCAAAACTACTACCTCGCCCTTTTTTACGTTTCCTTTTTTCCTACTTTTGCTTCCAAATCAAATATTACTTAATTCTAACCAGTAATGAAAACTATTTATCCATTCATGGGATTAGCCCTGTGCAGCGTGACAGCGCAGGCCCAAGAAAAGCCCAATTTCCTGATTATCCAGTGCGACCATCTGACACAACGCGTTGTGGGAGCTTACGGACAAACACAATGCTGCACCCTCCCTATTGACGAAGTCGCTTCACGAGGAGTTATCTTCTCCAATGCTTATGTAGGCTGCCCTCTCAGCCAACCCTCACGCGCTGCTTTATGGAGTGGCATGATGCCTCATCAAACCAATGTACGTTCCAACTCCAGCGAATCTATCAACCCACGTATTCCCGAAAATGTACCGACATTAGGAAGTCTTTTTTCTGAAAACGGTTACGAAGCCGTACACTTCGGAAAAACACACGACATGGGTTCACTTAGAGGATTCAAGCATAAAGAACCGGTAGCCAAGCCATTCACCGATCCGGAATTCCCGGTTAATAACGACAGCTTCCTAGACGTAGGAACATGTGAAGACGCTGTTGCTTATCTAAGTAATCCGCCGGAAGAACCATTCATCTGTATCGCTGATTTTCAGAACCCTCACAATATCTGTGGATTTGTAGGAGCGAACGAAGGAGTACATACCGACCGCCCCATCAGCGGAACCCTTCCGGAACTACCGGCCAATTTCGATGTAGAAGACTGGAGCAATATCCCTAAACCTGTGCAATACATCTGCTGCAGTCATCGCCGCATGACCCAAGCCTCTCATTGGAATGAAGAGAATTACCGTCATTACATTGCTGCTTTCCAACACTATACCAAGATGGTTTCCAAGCAAGTAGACAGTGTATTGAAAGCCCTCTACTCCACTCCTGCCGGAAAAAACACAATCGTTATTATCATGGCTGACCATGGTGATGGAATGGCTTCACACCGCATGGTGACCAAACACATCAGCTTCTACGATGAAATGACCAACGTACCGTTTATCTTTGCAGGCCCCGGCATCAAACAACAGAAAAAGCCCATAGACCAAGTATTGACACAACCTACACTGGATCTTCTGCCTACCCTTTGTGATTTGGCAGGAATTCCTGTTCCGGCCGAAAAACCGGGAATCAGCCTTGCACCTATATTAAAAGGAGAAAAACAGAAAAAAACTCACCCCTATGTAGTTTCTGAATGGCATAGCGAATATGAATATGTCGTTACTCCCGGACGTATGGTACGCGGACCGAGATACAAGTACACTCACTATCTGGAAGGTAACGGTGAAGAGCTATATGATATGAAAAAGGATCCGGGAGAACGTAAGAATCTCGCCAAAGACCCCAAATACAGTAAAATTCTCGCCGAACACCGTGCCATGCTTGATGATTACATCGCCCGCACCAAAGACGATTACCGGAGTTTGAAAGTAGATGCCGATCCACGATGCAGAAACCATACTCCCGGCTACCCCAACCACGAGGGCCCTGGAGTACGAGAGATACTCAAAAGAAAATAAATTACAAAAAAGAGTGAAGATTACAAAGAAATCTTCACTCTTTTTAGTTCTTTTGCAGATAAACGTAACTACTCAGGTATAAAGTCATATTGATACTTCTCACTGTTCAAGAACAGCA
>ENA-OWPD01001818-OWPD01001818.1-human-gut-metagenome-genome-assembly--contig:-NODE-1818-length-14623-cov-4.406919_pt1 | contig 14623 bp, 9 predicted proteins | sample MGYA00248262_ERZ651842 | MGnify/ENA primary metagenome ERZ651842 (study PRJEB26924, sample SAMEA4378253) | human gut metagenome | biome: human gut; feature: human-associated habitat; material: faeces... | reverse complement strand
CTCCCCATCCGCAGATACCGAGGATACCGATATGTTCCGCATCCACATCATCACGTGTCGAAAGGAAATCGACGGCCGCACAGAAATCTTCCGTATTGATGTCGGGAGAAGCTACATAACGAGGCTCTCCGCCACTCTCGCCTGTATATGACGGATCGAAAGCGATCGTCAGAAATCCACGTTCCGCCAATTCCTGCGCATATAAACCCGAGGATTGTTCCTTCACGGCACCGAACGGACCGCTAATAGCGATAGCAGGCAATTTTCCATCCGCATGCTTGGGTTTGTACATATCGGCGGCAAGCGTAATGCCATAGCGATTACGAAAAGTAACTTTACTATGGCTCACCTTGTCACTCTGTGGGAATACTTTATCCCACTCCTTAGTTAGATTCAAATTCTTGTCCATTGTATGACCGGTATTAAATTGATTGTCTGTAGCGAACAGATTTCCCGTAGCGCAAAAGCATATGGCTATTGCCGTACATAATTCTCTTAATGACTTCTTCATGTCGTTCCTTGTTTATTTTTACGATGGCAAAGATAGAAGCTCAAATAGCATCCCTTTGTAGATAAATTACGGATGTCATGACCTCAATTACAGGTTTTGCGGAATCAGCCAGAAAACCTGTAAATACACATAATCCGTAACAATGGTTATATAATCCGTAATTAGGGTTATAACTATATATGAATTATCCTCTATTTTCGCATACAAAATTATTGATTAAATACGTACGGCTATGGATAAGATACTTAACTTAGATAGTGTAGACCTATATAACAAACTATATGGCCTCGAAACCCTAAATCCGCTTGTCAGTGTCATAGATTTGAATAAAGCGACGAGTAGTGTAGATCTCATCCGCTTCAATTACGGCATCTATGCGCTGTATCTAAAACTAGAGAAAGCCTGCGATATCAAATACGGACGCCAGACATACGATTACCAAGAAGGCACGATCGTTTGCTTCGCCCCCGGGCAAACAGCGGAAACAAACCCGACCACCGATAAAGTCCAAGTAAACGCACATGGTATTCTTTTTCATCCCGATTTACTGCGTGGAACGTCACTCGGAAAGAGTATCAAGAAATATACGTTCTTTTCTTACGAGGTAAACGAGGCGTTACACCTCTCGGAAGAAGAAAGATCTATCGTGATGGATTGCCTGAAGATTATCCGTATGGAACTGGAGCATGGCGTGGATAAACATAGTAAAACCTTACTTGTAAACCATATCGAACTGCTACTTAATTATTGTATGCGTTTTTATGAAAGGCAGTTCATCACCCGAGGCAAGACAAACCGGGATGTGCTGACACGTTTCGAAAATCTATTGGATGAGTATTTCGAAAGTGCACTCGCCGAACAGGACGGATTGCCTACGGTGAAATACTTTGCCGACAAGCTTTGTCTCTCATCGAACTATTTCGGTGACATGTTCAAGAAGGAAACCGGCAAATCACCGCAGGAATACATCCAAGAGAAAGTAATCGAGCTAGCCAAAGAACGTATCTCCGACACGGCGGACACAGTCAGCCAAATCGCATATTCCCTCGGTTTCCAATATCCGCAGCACTTCTGTCGGCTATTCAAGAAACGGGTAGGATACACGCCAAGTGAATACCGTGCGCAGATCGGTCTATCAACGAATCTATAGAAGGTGTTCAAGAAGATGTTAGATATTAAGACCGTATATGAATGTAACCGGTGCTTGGGATGCAAGACGCTGCACCCACAAGTAAGCCTCATCAATCTAGAGAGCCCGAACCTAGAGCAAGAGGCCGTAAAGTTCGAGTTCTATGCGATTCTCTTGATAGAAGACTGCCCGGACGGTTGTTATTGTTGCGGACGTAAGTATTACGATTATTCCAACGCTACGATGGTATTCCTTACTCCCGGTGAGATTTTCCGTATGAGCGAGAATAATACGTTACCCGACAAAGGGTACCTTTTAGCGTTCCATCCCGACCTATTGTTCCGCACGTCATTGGACAACCATATTAAGAACTATACCTTCTTCGCTTATAATAAGGAAGAGGCGCTACATCTCTCCCAACGTGAGACAGCCAAAGTTACGTGTTGTCTGGAAAACATCGAGGATGAGCTTCACCATGCCATCGATACACACAGTGGTACCATTCTATCCCGCCACATTGAATTATTATTGGATTATTGTACACGCTATTATGAGCGACAGTTCATTACCCGGGAGAATAAGAACAAGGCTATCTTGGAGAAATTGGAAAGGCTCCTCGACGAGTATATCATTTCCGGCAAATTAGAGAACGGCCAGCTACCCACCATCGAATATTGTACGGCAGAACTGAATCTTTCTGTCGCTTACTTCAACGACCTGTTAAGATTCGAGACCGGCAAAACGCTGGAGGAATATTTTCAGTTCAAACGGTTGAGTGTGGCTAAGACAATGCTACTGAAAAACGGTAATACTCCCGCTCTGGTAGCACGGCAACTAGGTTATCCGAACGTACAGTATTTCAGCCTTATATTTAAGAAGATCACAGGCATCGCCCCCAGTGAATATCCATATGCGCAAAACTAAGAAACGGAAGGAGGCCATCCCCCTTCTGTTTCTTAGAATAACATTATTTTCCTAGCTTCTTTTCCAGCATCTTCATAAAATATCCCCCGACAACCGAACGGGCTTGAAAACCTCGTTGCGTACCATCAGAAGTAAAATGCCAATCGCTTAGAGGAACACGTGAAGTCGTCTCGTTGGCATAGTTCCAGACCGGAATCATCAACGTATTAAAATCCTCCATCGATCCGGTCAAACAAGCGGACCATAAAATCCAGTCGGACTTCGTATAATCCTTCCGGTTATCCAACGGCAAACCGTATTTATTTTGCTTTGTCTTGTAATAAGCCATTTCCATAGCGGCAACCTCTTTTGGGAAGATATTCAAGCCCAGCAAGCGATCCCATACCAAGTTGTATTTCTGGCTCCAAGTACCCGGCTTATCGAAAGTCAAGCGGTAATGATCGCCATCATCTGCCATTTTTACCCACTTAGCGGCCATCTCACGGGCGGCTTCCGTATATTGCCTAGCGATATCCGTCTTGCCTAACATCTCCGCCAATTTCCCGTAGCCGGCAACTCCCATAATTGCCTTGATGGACAAATTCGTGTTATGGGCGAAATGCCCGGCGAAATCATCCGTACAAAGTTGGTTCTTCGGATCAAGGCCTTCCTTCAACAAGTAATTCGCCCATGTAGTCAAAACCTCCCAATGTTGGGCGGCATAATCGGCATTACCATCCACTACCGCTATGGCAGTCGCTAGCACAAGCATATTACCACTTTCTTCCACGGGCATATCGCCACCGTAGGTCTGACCGTTCGCAACCGGATATGTACCCACGTCGTGAGCCGGGAAAGGTTTCTTCCACAGTCCGCTCTCGCTATAATAGAAAATAGGGTTCATCATTCCTTTCAACAAATCCGTATTGTACACTAAGAATAAAGGAGCGGAAGGATACGTTATATCCACCGTTCCGATAGAACCGTTGCTGAAATTTTCTTTAGAGAGGAATAAGAGAGTCCCTTCTTTATCAGTCACCAATTTATGGGCGGCGATCGCCTGCCGGTATGCGATAGCGCATAACTCGGCGTACTTCTTCCCTCCTACGGCGCTCGTCTCGCTCATCAAAGAAGAATCAAAGGAATCGCAACGTCTCATCAGATCCTCGTAAGCAGCCTCCCCTTTCTCGAACGCCTGATGAATATCCACCTTTCCGTCGTGCTTCCAATAAGGCATCCGGTTGTCTTGGAAATACTGGATCGAATATAAATCATCGTAACCGATCATCAAATGTCCGGAGACGGTTTCCTTGGAGACCTTGCCGATCGGGTCCGTATAAGCGAGGACTGTCATTTGCTCACGCATATCCGAAGAGATACTTTGCGATCCAGCCGGTAAATTACCAGTAGTCATGAAAGCTTTCTTCGTAGCATAATACTCGTCGATCGTTGCGGAGACTCCCGGTTTCTTTGGGATAGCCAAATAGAAATATCCCCAGTCAATCCGTACATCATCCCCGGTTTTCGCCAGAACCTCTTGATCGATTGTTCCTGTCTTTAGGTAAATTAAATCAGGGGTTTCCGTTTTCTCAAAAGTCACCTCTTGATCGATCGTATTCACGGCCCATTGCGGCGTGGCTTCCATATATAATTGCACGTCGTGATCTTTACCGTCGATGGAGCGGACTTGATAGGTTATATAATTAAACGGAGAAGTCATAGCTTCCAGATCATTCAGCAAGAAGGGAGCCGTGAAAATCAAGTCCAGACTTACACCACCGCACTCAAAGGTGTAGAATGTTTGCGTAGGCATCACGTTCACGGATTTCTGGATCGCTTTCTCATCGAACGTATCTCCTCGTTTCACCTTCCGCATGATTCCCATATCCACATAAGCGCCTCCCCCATTGTTCCGGCAATGAGCGGCCAATACGTTACCCGTAGGTTTCAAGCTCTCCACCACCGCTTCCGGTATCTCTTTCAGCAAATCATAGTCCAGACCGTTCCCTGCCACGGCGATTTGCTTTCCATTTAGATACACCTCGATATTATCATCGTGCGAATATTGGAGGTAAAGAGCATCCTTGCGCACATCCGAGGGCCAGTCAAACGTACGACGTACCCAGATATCGCCTGCGGACCAATGCGTGGAACGATTCGGATTATCTTCCGTTCCGAAAGCGGCTTTTCCCCGCTTCCAACCTTTCGGATCATAAGCCTCGGCGAACCAATCACCGGCAGGCTGAGACATCGTATAATCGGCCTCCCATAGGCCATCCGAGGCCGTACCGATCACCGAGGTCACCTGTATATCGTCCATTCCCATGAAACGGTATGACTTACCATCTACTCGTATACCGCCTAGAAGCGGATAATCACGGCCGGTCCAATGCCGTACCGACTCATCATTCAATTGATCGGCAAACGACCATGCGCTTGTATAGGGATCGATCGTGACCAAAGGAACGGCCGGAGCACGTAAAGAGTTCTCTGCCGCCGCCGTATATACCTCGGAAACTTCCACTTGCGTACAACAAGATAAAGCCGTACAACAAGATAAAGCCAATAAATAGTTTCTCATCTGCTTACTTTACGGTTTTATGAATGGCCTCCAGCACGATCTTCTCCATGATCTTATAGCCTTCCAAGGTCGGATGCACACCATCTTTCGACAGGTTAGCGGGCAATCCGTTTCGCTCATCTTTCATGGCGGAATGATAATCCACGTACGTCAAGCCATTCTTATCCGCATACTCCTTGATCCACTTATTGAGCTGGATAACCTTATCGGCCGGCTTCATACCCGGTCTCCAAGGAAAATCGTATGCCGGCATCACGGAACAAAAAATCACCTTTATATTATTTACTTTCGCCAATTCCGCCATGGAGACCAAGTTACCATACACGTTCTCTAAAGCGATCACGCCGTTATTGTGGGCGATATCATTGATACCCGCCATGATTACCACTGCTTTCGGTTTCAAATTAATAACGTCTTGGCGAAAACGAACTAACATTTCCGAGGTTGTCTGTCCGCTGATCCCACGGTCTACGAAATTATTCTGGATAAAGAAGGTCGAATCCGCCGGCCACCATCCGTCTGTAATGGAGTTCCCCATAAATACCACGTTCGAAGGAACTTTCACGGTCTTGTTAGCCTCCGCGTAACGACCAAACTGAGCCCAATCCCCTTTCTCGGTCTGGGCAAATAACGTAGTGGTAGCCAATAAACAGCCCGCTACCAGTAAAGCTTGTCTCATGTTTTTCATATTACTTGATTATAAAATACAAACCAACGATCTTGTTTTCATCAAACAAAAGTAATCAAAATTGTCCACTCACCCATTCACACAAGAAAATATCTTATATTTGCTGTCATTGAAAAATAAAAACATCCGAATATGCTGAAAAAGATTCTTTCCAACACGATCGTACGGTTGATACTGGCCGTCTTGATCGGACTTCTGGTTGGGCTTGTCGTAAACGAGCCTGTGTTAAAAGCGGTCATGATCATAAAACAAATTACGGGACAGATTATTTTCTTCTTGGTTCCGTTGATCATTCTAGGATTCGTGGCACCATCCATCGCCCGCTTAAAAAGCAACGCATCCAAAGTCTTATTATTCGCTTTTAGTATCGCATACCTGTCATCGGTTGGCGCCGCTACCTTTGGCGCCGTTGTGGGTTACGAGTTAATACCGCATTTGCATATTCAAACCGCCTCGGAAGATCTAAAAGACATCCCTCCCATGTTGTTTAATCTAGAGATTCCGCCAGTGATGAGCGTTATGTCGGCATTGGTATTGGCCGTGATGCTGGGACTTTCTACCGCATGGGTTAAATCCGAGGAGATGGAGAGGTTGCTGGAAGTATTCCAGAACATGGTGCTTAAATTGGTAGAACGGGTCTTGATGCCGGTGTTGCCGCTTTTCATCGCCGCGAATTTCTGTGTCCTCAGTTATGAGGGGGCGATTACGAAGCAGTTGCCTATCTTTTTATCCGTCCTGTTGATTGTCATCATTTGCCATTACATCTGGTTGACCTTACTGTATGTAGTCGCATCGATTTACTCCCGGAAAAATAGCTGGGGCGTATTGAAATACTACGGACCCGCTTATTTGACAGCCTTAGGCACCATGTCATCCGCCGCCACCTTGGGCACGGCCTTGACCTGCGCCAAGAAAAGCAAGATTTTGCGAGAGGAAGTAATTGACGTGACTGTCCCCCTGTTCGCGAACATCCATCTATGCGGCTCTATCTTGACGGAAGTGTTTTTCGTATTGACCGTCTCACAAATATTATATGGAAGTATGCCGGACTTCACGACCATGCTCGTATTTATCATCTTGCTTGGTTTCTTCGCGATCGGCGCTCCCGGCGTACCGGGCGGTACGGTGCTCGCCTCATTGGGCTTGATCATCGCTATTCTAGGTTTCGACGAGGCAGGAACGGCATTATTGCTTACGATATTCGCTTTGCAAGACAGCTTCGGTACGGCTTGCAACGTGACGGGAGATGGTGCCCTTACCTTAATCACGGATACGTTCGATCAAGGGCAAACGGAAAAGGCTTCCACGGCTTTATAAGAACAAACTTCCATGGTGTCTTTTTGTAGATATGGTTGATTCTTTAAGAGTCAACCATATCTACAAAAAGACATATCACTTCCTTTTCATTCGATACTCTATGGGTGACTCCCCGGTATGCTTCTTGAAATACCGTCCCAGATAGGATTGGCTGGGAAAGTTCAAGTGATTCGTTATCTCCTGCACGGTCATTTCCGTGGTACGCAACAACACCTTTGTCTCCAATATGATATGCCGGTCTATAATGGTCTTCGCCGACTCGCCCGTCACTTGCCGGGTGATAGTGGAGAGATAACGGGGAGAGATACAAAGCTCGTTCGCATAGAAAGAGACCTCTTTCTGGTCGAGATAATGGGCATGGATGCAATTGATGAACTTATGGAACAACTCCTCCCCACGGTTGCACCCATTTTGCTGGCGGCTCGAGAAGGAGTACCTTGTCTTATCATACATATTAAGGAAGAAGCATTGCAACTGGTTTTTCACGATCATATCACGGTACACGTTATCCCGATCCATGTAAATCAGCCAAAACAGCCGGATGATCACGTTTATGGTCTCCTCTTGATCGGCGGGATGCGTATAGCAAGGATTATCTTTTATGAAGCGGAAAAAGGGCGGATCCAGCCGGAATACGGCCTCGTCGAACAAGACCTTCGAAAAGGATATATATTGTACCTTGAAATCCTCGCTACTCGCGTTCAACGTCAGGATCGTATCCGGTATCAATACGATCACCGTGTTGCGCCGGATATCCCATCGGCTCAAATCGACGGATATATTCGCCGTTCCTTTATAGCAAAATAAGATCATGCCATATCCGCTCTTGTAAGGACGATCCAATAACTCCCTCAAATCGGAATCGCCTATTATGAACGACTCTCCTCTCTCTATCTCAAATGGATTCATATGTCTACTATTTTGCCCGCAAATATAAGAGATCATTAGCATATAACGGATCATTTCATCTCAAAATGAACAATCACCGCCTCATTGTGGAAACAATGGGTCGCCGATAAGCGAGTAGCTTTGCATCCGAAAATATAGGTATTAGTTAAGATGAAAAAGCAAAATCGATTGATGAAGACTGCGATCGCCTTATGGTGTATCGTAGCTGTTGGGTGTAAACAAAACCCTGTAATCCAACAAAGTTCAGGGTATGCGACAATGACTGTATCCACTTCGGAGAAGACTTTGTCCAATAATTACTCGGCGAGTATTCGAGGAAAACAGGATATTGATATTTATCCGCAAGTATCCGGTTTTATTACAAAGCTTTGCGTAGCAGAAGGCGAGAGCGTAAAAAAAGGACAAGTCCTATTTATTATTGATCAAGTTCCTTATGAAGCGGCCTTAAACACCGCCATTGCGAACGTAGAGGCCGCTAAGGCATCTGTAGCGACAGCGCAACTGACCTACGAGAGTAAACAAGAATTGTATAAGAACAAAGTAGTTTCCGAGTTCGACCTAAAGACCGCCTACAACACACTACTCTCGGCAAAAGCCCAATTAGCCCAAGCGGAGGCACAAGAGGTGAACGCCCGTAACAACCTTTCTTACACGGAAGTGAAAAGCCCCTCGAACGGCGTCATCGGAACCCTGCCTTATCGTGTAGGCGCATTAGTAAGCGCAAGCCTACCCAAACCGCTCACCACGGTATCGGACAATTCCGAAATGTATGTGTATTTCTCCATGACCGAGAACCAGCTATTGGCCTTGACCCGTCAATACGGCTCGAAAGACAAAGCCTTGGAGAATATGCCCGAGATAGAGCTTCAACTGAACGATAAATCGCTTTATCCCCAAACGGGAAAGATCGAGACGATCAGCGGCATTATCGATCAAAACACCGGAACAGTCAGCTTGCGTGCCGCATTCCCGAACGAGGAGCAATTATTGAATAGCGGGGGCTCCGGGAATGTGATCATTCCGGTTACATACGATAACTGCGTCGTAATTCCCCAAGCCGCCACGTTCGAGATCCAAGACCGGGTATTTGTCTTCAAGGTAGTGGACGGCAAGACGCAATCCGCCCCCGTAGAAGTGACCCGTGTGAACGGAGGACAAGAGTATATCGTAAACGCCGGATTGAATAGCGGCGACGTGATCGTAGCCGAAGGCGTAGGTTTATTGCGTGAAGGAACACCGATTGAAGTAAAACAAAATTAAGAACAATGAAAGTTAGCACATTTATAGAACGCCCCGTACTGTCCGCCGTAATTTCCATCACGATTATGGTTGCGGGTATCATCGGGCTTTTCACCTTGCCCGTAGAACAATATCCGGATATCGCCCCTCCTACCGTTATGGTCAGTACGACTTACTTCGGGGCGAATGCCGAGACCATGCAGAAGAGTGTCGTAGCCCCTTTGGAAGAGGCGATCAACGGCGTGGAAGATATGACCTACATGACCTCCACGGCTACCAACTCCGGTACCGCCACGATCACGATCTATTTCCAACAAGGAACCGATCCGGACATGGCCGCCGTAAACGTACAGAACCGTGTATCGAAAGCGACCGGGCAATTGCCGGCCGAGGTTACCCAAGTGGGTGTCACGACTTCCAAGCGCCAGACCAGTATGTTACAGATCTTCTCGCTCTATAGCCCGGACGGTTCTTATGACGAGAACTTCCTCAGTAATTACATCAGCATCAACCTAAAACCAGAGATACTCCGTATCTCCGGAGTCGGCGAGTTGATGGTTATGGGTGGCGATTACAGTATGCGTATCTGGATGAAGCCCGACGTTATGGCCCAATACAAATTGATCCCCTCGGACGTGACCTCCGTGTTGGCCGAGCAAAATATTGAGTCCGCCACGGGTTCTTTAGGCGAGAACTCGGACGAGACGTATCAGTACACCATGAAATATAGCGGACGCCTGCTTACTCCGGAGGAATTCGGCGATATCGTGATCCGCTCCACCGAGGATGGAGAGGTATTGAAGCTAAAAGAGATAGCGGACATTGAGTTAGGAAAGGAGAGTTATGCCTATATCGGACAAACAAACGGTAAGCCGGGTATCTCCTGTATGGTTTTCCAGACAGCCGGATCGAATGCCACGGAGGTGAATAATAAGATCGACGCTTTTCTTGAGGAAGCCTCGAAAGACTTCCCGAAAGGTATCGAGGTCGTAAAATTGATGAGTACGAATGATTTCTTGTACGCCTCGATCCATGAGGTTGTAAAAACCTTGATAGAGGCCATTATCCTCGTTATCCTTGTGGTATATGTCTTCTTGCAGGATATCCGTTCTACGCTGATTCCGTTGGTAGCGATCGTAGTTTCCTTGATCGGTACGTTCGCCTTTATGACGGTCGCCGGATTTAGCATCAACTTGATCACTTTATTCGCTTTGGTATTGGTGATCGGTACGGTGGTGGACGATGCGATCGTTGTCGTCGAGGCAGTCCAAGCTCGGTTCGACGTTGGATATAAGTCCTCTTATATGGCTAGTATGGACGCGATGAAAGGATTAACATCCGCCATCGTCTCTACTTCATTGGTATTTATGGGCGTGTTTATCCCGGTATCGTTCATGAGCGGTACATCCGGTACATTCTATACGCAGTTCGGTTTGACGATGGCAGCGGCCGTAGGTATCTCTACCGTTAACGCGTTAACGTTAAGCCCGGCGCTTTGCGCTATCTTATTGAAGCCTTACATCAACGAGGACGGCACCCAAAAGAATAACTTCGCCGCACGTTTCCGTAAGGCGTTCAACGCCGCATTCGATTCGGTCATCAAGAAATATAAGCACGGGGTGTTGTTCTTTATCAAGCGGAAATGGCTGGCTTGGTCTTTATTGGCATGCTCCATCGTATTACTTATCGTCTTGATGAACACGACAAAATCCAGTTTGGTGCCCGATGAGGATCAAGGTACGGTCTTTGTCAACGTAAGTACGGCCTCCGGAAGCTCCTTGGCTACGACTAACAAGATCATGACGAATATCGAGCAACGGATCAACCAGATTCCACAGCTTCAATCTTATTCCAAGGTTTCCGGTTATGGTTTGCTGGCCGGACAAGGTAGCTCTTTCGGTATGTTCATCTTGAAACTAAAACATTGGGATGAGCGCCCGGACAAGGAAGATAACGTACAAGCCGTGATCGGACAGGTATATGGCCGTACAGCAGATATCAAGGACGCTACGATTTTTGCCATCGCCCCGGCCATGATCCCCGGATATGGTATGGGTAACGCATTGGAAATGCATACGCAAGACAAGGCCGGTGGAGACTTAACGACCTTCTTTAACACGACCCAGCAATATCTCGCCGCCTTGCGTGAACGGCCCGAGATCGCTACGGCTTACTCTACCTTCGATATCAAGTACCCGCAATGGCGCGTGGATGTGGACGCGGCGAAATGCAAACGGGCCGGAATCACTCCGGATGCTGTTCTATCAACCCTTTCCGGTTATTACGGAGGGCAATATGTGTCGAATATCAACCGTTTCTCGAAGGTGTATAAGGTGATGATACAGTCCGATCCTAAATATCGTCTGGATGAGGCCTCCTTGAATAATACGTTCGTACGCATGTCGAACGGCGAGATGGCACCGCTTAGTCAGTTTATCACCTTGACCAAGGTATACGGTGCCGAATCTTTAGCCCGTTTCAACATGTATAATTCGATCGCCGTCAATGCCGTACCGGCCAATGGATATAGCTCCGGGGATGCTATCAAGGCGGTAAAAGAGACAGCGGTCACTTCGCTTCCGAAAGGATATGGCTACGACTTCGGTAGTATCACCCGTGAGGAGAACCAGCAGAGTAATACGACCATTATCATCTTCGGTATCTGTATCTTGATGATTTATTTGATCCTAAGTGCCTTGTACGAGAGTTTCCTTGTTCCTTTCGCCGTGATTCTTTCCGTACCGATGGGTTTGATGGGTAGTTTCTTGTTCGCTAAGTTCATGGGATTGGAGAATAACATTTATCTGCAAACCGGTTTGATCATGTTGATCGGATTGTTGGCGAAGACCGCCATCTTATTGACAGAGTACGCTACCCAACGCCGCCTGTCCGGTATGAGCCTGACTTCAGCCGCTCTTAGCGCGGCAAAGGTTCGTCTGCGCCCGATCTTGATGACCGCTCTTACGATGATATTCGGTTTGCTGCCATTGATCGTCTCCAACGGCGTAGGCGCTAATGGAAACCGCTCGTTGGGAACCGGTGCCGTTGGCGGTATGTTGATCGGTACATTGGCTTTGTTATTTATCGTGCCTTGCTTATTCATCACGTTCCAATACCTGCAAGAGAAACTACGCCCGATCCAATTCGAGCGTTCCCTTGATTGGCAGGTGCAAGAAGAGGTAAAAGAGGCCGCCGAAGAAAGAAAAGAATATTTAGATAGCAAGAAATAATCTATCCAGTTGTATATATATATAATGTATATGAAGAATAACATCATACTCTTTGCCGTAGCGACGCTAGCGTTGAATAGCTGCGGCATTTACAAGAAATACGAGCCTGTCGCCACCCTCCCAGAGAATCTATATCGGGAGGAGATAGCCCCGGCAGATACCTTCTCCATCGGGAATATCAGTTGGCGGGACCTGTTCACCGATCCGGCCTTGCAATCCTTGATCGAACGGGGATTAGCCAATAATACAGATCTGCGGATCGCCCATCTAAAGGTACAAGAAGCTGAGGCGGCGTTAATGACCTCCCGCCTCTCCTACCTCCCGTCGCTCTCCCTAGATCCACAGGGCACGACAAGTAGCTTTGATAAGGCGAAAGCGTCGTGGACATACAACGTCCCGGTATCGGCCAGTTGGGAGGTCGATATCTTCGGCCGGCTGACAAACGCCAAACGACAAGCGAAAGCCGCCTTGTCGCAAAGCCAAGCGTATAGCCAAGCCGTACAAACACAACTGATCGCCAATATCGCCAATTTATATTATACCTTATTGATGCTGGACCGGCAATACGAGATCACGACAGAAACCGCCGTGAAATGGCAAGAAAGCCTTCGTGCCACCCAAGCATTAATGGCAGCCGGCATGACTACCGAGGCTGCCGTATCGCAAACCGAGGCTACTTGCTACTCCATCGAGACCTCTGTTAAAGATCTGGAACAGACCATCCGGGAGACCGAGAATACGCTTGCCGTCTTATTGGGAGAGACACCTCAGGATATTGAGCGAGGAAGGTTGGAAGACCAATCCTTAACCCCGGATCTGGCTATCGGTATCCCGCTACAGATACTCTCGAACCGTCCGGATGTACGTAGCGCCGAGTACGCATTGGCGCAAGCGTTCTACGGGACAGCCTCCGCACGCTCCAATTTTTATCCCTCGCTACGTCTTAGCGGCAGCGCGGGATGGACAAACAGCGCAGGTAGTTACATCGTAAATCCGGGTAAACTATTACTATCGGTGGTCGGCTCCCTCACGCAACCACTATTTAACAAAGGAGCGAATATCGCCCAATTGAAAATAGCGAAAGCGCAGCAAGAAGAGGCCAAGCTCACTTTCCAACAAACCGTGCTCAACGCCGGAAAAGAGGTGAACGACGCACTTACCCAAGCCCAGACCGCAAAGGGAAAGATCGACTTGCGTACACACCAAATCGAATCGCTTGAAGATGCCGTCCGTAGCACCCAATTGCTGATGACGCATGGAAACACCACTTATCTGGAAGTGCTCACGGCACAGCAAACCCTGCTCAGCGCCCAGCTCTCCCAAGTAACGGATCGTTTTGACGAGCTTCAAGCCACCGTAAACCTCTACCAAGCCTTAGGAGGAGGCAGACATTAAAGAGAGTCCTTTCAGACTTGTATATAATTATGATTGTAACCTCCTTTTGTGCGTGACGCATAGAAGGAGGTAAAAAAATACCCGGTTTATGGTATATGCCGTAAACAATCCATCCACTATCTTTGTCATATAAATAAAAGAATCCAGAAACAACAAAATTCATTTGTATATGGCAAGAATAGCAAGACAACTGACCGACCTTGTCGGCAACACTCCCCTGTTGGAGTTCTCTAATTTCAACGCGAGCAAGGGCCTTAAAGCCCAAGTAATCGGCAAGCTGGAATATTTCAACCCGGCTGGTAGCGTAAAAGACCGCATCGCCTTGGCGATGATCGAGGACGCCGAGGCTAAAGGCTTGTTGAGACCCGGCGCTACCATTATCGAACCGACCAGCGGTAATACCGGAGTCGGACTCGCTTTTGTCTCCGCCTCGAAAGGTTACAAATTAATCCTGACCATGCCGGATACCATGAGTGCCGAGCGTCGTAACTTATTGAAAGCGTTAGGTGCCCAGCTCGTCCTCACCCCCGGGGCGGAAGGCATGAAAGGAGCCATCGCCAAAGCGGAGGAACTGCGTGACGCGACTCCCGGTTCCATCATCCTACAACAATTCGAGAATCCCGCTAACCCGGCCATGCATATCCGTACGACCGCCGAAGAGATCTGGCGTGATACGGATGGTAAAGTAGACCTGTTTGTAGCCGGCGTAGGAACCGGAGGC
>ENA-OWPD01001789-OWPD01001789.1-human-gut-metagenome-genome-assembly--contig:-NODE-1789-length-14881-cov-6.219614_pt1 | contig 14881 bp, 18 predicted proteins | sample MGYA00248262_ERZ651842 | MGnify/ENA primary metagenome ERZ651842 (study PRJEB26924, sample SAMEA4378253) | human gut metagenome | biome: human gut; feature: human-associated habitat; material: faeces... | reverse complement strand
GTCTATTATCTCACATCGGATGATTTTGAACAGGTACTCGCTATTTTGCGTTTACCTCTATACCAATCACTTCTTGTTCACTTTTATAAATCTGACTGAAATTTTTCAATTACCTTTAATAATTCTTCGTTAATTTCTTCTCTTGTACTATTTTTTGCCTTTTCCAATAAATCTTCAAGAAATCGTTTGGTTTGAAGATACATATAATTAATAGCACGAGTTTCTATTTTTTTCTCATAACTGAGATTACCAGTTAATGGAATATTAAAACGACTTTTCTCTAGTTGTGTAGGAATCTGGAACACTAATAGATTTGAAAGTAATAACTCTGGTTTAACACCAAATAATTTCGCTATTTCTCTTATGTTATCAGAAATAAGTTCCTCATTATTCTGCTGAAACTCCAGTTGTAACGTCTCATCAATGCATACATTTCTTGTTATTCCGAACGGAATACCCCCAATTTTTCTCATAAGTAAAATACTAGGAAAATTGTCAGCATATATTTTGGTCTGGATTTTCTTCATATGATATTCGTCCTTACAAATTTTCAATAACTGAACGAATGTAGCGTATCCAATACCCTGATGATGATATCTTTCAAAAAGTTCCAAACCTAGTTCTTGTACTTCCTTATCTAATTTCATAATAGAGGCAAACCCACAAATCTGATTCCCCATAAGAATAGCATAATGTATTTCAGTATCGGAAAACATATCCTCCCAAAATCTATTATTATGTACTTCATCCTGTAATATTTTTTTGTTTACCCATATTTCATTTGCCAATTCGATATATACTTCTTTATCCGAGTCCTGAAGTTTTCTCAATTCAACATCCATTTTTCTTCTTCCTTTACAAACCGAAAATTATCTATTTCTTCCCTTTCTGCTTCAAAATACTTTTTGTGTATTCAAAACTTCCTGTAGCAGCAAATCGACATTTTTATATGTCAAACCAAATTTAAACAACATTCCTTGCTATATCCCAACTGCTAATTATAATACCTAATTTTTTGATTACGAAATTAAATTTGAAATCAAATTTTTTATATTGATTTCCTGTTTTGCTAGATATACAAAGTTTCTGTTCAAATTTCTCAATATACTCATTAAACTCAATTTTTCAATTCTAAATTTCCGTGTATTTCTAACTGTCCTTTAACCTCTTGAAAGGTCTCAAAGTTAATATATCTATTCTTCTGATTAAATCCATAAAGAATTACACTACTTATTTTTACTATATCGGATATATCCTATTATTTCATCTGTTAATAATTTCGCTTAAATCCTATAATCAAAAAAGTAGTAACTTCTCCATAATATATAGCCTCTGTACAACTACCATAGCCATTGCTCCAATTCCATTCCCATCTATATCCTGTTTAATTTTCATATATTTGAGTTTCTAAAGGAGCGGAATATCAAATTGAACTTTCTGTCCTACTTTAAGCTTTAAATTATCATACTTTTTCAATTTATCTAACAATGGGAGCATTCTTTTCGGAGCATCACTGATTTGTTTGTATAATTCCATTTTCACTATCCTTCTCCATAAAAACCGTCAGATATTGTAAGTATTTTTTCGTTTCTTCTTCGGTAAATCCTAGCTCCGTTTCTATCATTTGGATTGCTCTTTCCATATTTTCCGGATCACTCTTTAACTGATCAACTACGCCTATATCAAATAACAGTTTTAATTTTCGTCTTTCATTAAACTGCTCAGGCGCCAAATCTGATATTAACCCCAGTAATCTTCTTGGCGACTTTATTATCTGTCATCTGTTGCATCTTCTCACGCCGATCCTCATCGGATAATTGAAAATTATCAACCAGTTTCCTGATCTCACCTGTACTTTCTCCCAGAATATCTTCACAATCTCCAATTGAACTATGGAACACTCCGATTCTCATCAAACATCTTTCATATATATCTGCATCTACTGTTCCCGGTGTAACCATATTATAAATAGCGACACTTTCACTGGTCTGCCCATTACGATCAATACGTCCAATTCTCTGCTCTACTTTCATCTGATTCCAAGGCAGATCGTAATTTACCATACAATCGCAGAATTGATAGTCCAATCCTTCACATCCAACTTCCGAAAACAATAGAATATCCAAGGCAGTTTTATCCTCACAAGGTGTCTGATTCGGATTAAAACGTTTTCTCAATTCACGTCTTTCTTCATCCATGACATCTCCATGAATTAAACCAACTCTCAAGCCTTGCTCTGTTAGTTTGTTATATAAATAGTGCAACGTATGACGGAAGCTACTAAAGATCATAAGTTTATTCTTAGCTTCCGTCTGTTTTTTCTTAACAATTTCCATTAACGCATCAAATTTAGGATCCTCATCCGGCAATGCGTCAGCAATCTCTAAGATTTCTTCTATTTGATTCTGAATAGAAAAAAGCGATTTATCATTATTCAATGCTGAAATGATCATCGTTGTCTGTAATCTCATACAGATGCCTGTAAAGAATACTTCTCAACATCGGTGCCAATCCAAACAAGCAACTGGCTGTCTGACGTCGGATCGTTGTCATCATAAATTTGGTATTATCTGTACAATGAATCGTAGAGAAAATCTCATGCACAACCTCCAATACTTTGTCATGCAGTTCTCTCTGTTCAGAAGTAAATTCAACTGTAACTGTATAAGGCTTACGTATTGTAAATTCTCCAATATCACGCCACCTTGTACGACTGATTAAATTTGAAAATGTATGCATATTTTCAATATCAGAAATCAGTTGTACTCTTTCTTCAACAGAAATTTCTTTTTGATTTAGTACCCGTTATAATCCCTTCCATTATTGGATTTTCCTGAAATACTTTTTTCCCCCAAGAAGTATTTCAGGCATTTATAATCTGCTCATAAGCATTTTCTTTCCATCCTTCTTTAAATCCTCTGACATAAGTTGAGGCCATATTGATAAATTGGTTTGGTTCTGCCATATCCTGAAATGTCTTTCTATCAATAATCAGATCTGGGCGTAAAAGATTCAATAAAACAAATAAATCATCGTATTGAAGCTGAACAGGGGTTGCCGTTAATAAAACTACGGCTTCTGCTGCATCACAAAACCGACTAACGGCATGATAGCCATAAGTCGCTGTATTCCTAATGTGATGTGCTTCATCGACGATTACCAGATCAAACTTTGGTAGATCTACTTGCATCAGGCCTTTATGTTTTTTATTTCCAAATACATTACTTTCATCAAACAAGGAATATGGGATAATCGCTTTCTTATATTTTTCAGGCCATTCTCCTTCCATATCAAGTTCATTAATACAATGACGAAATAAATCTCCATCCAATGCCGTAAATTCCTCGCCAAATCGTTTCATCTCCTCTTCCCATTTACGTTCAGAGACTAACGGACGAGGACAGATAATCAATACTGAATCTAAATTTCTTTTAGCGAAGAATTAATCCTGCTTCTATCGTCATCTGCGATTAAAAGGCGTGGTCTGTCCGCACGCATAAATTTAAGAACTGGTCGAAACTGATGTGGAATAAAGTCAGTCTTAGCTGTATTTAAAGAATACAATGAAGATATAGATGGATTGCGAATCAAAGACGCAGTAAGACCTGCATTGAATCTCTCTGCATCCACTTTCTCTATTTCTTCATCTGATTCCTGAATATCAATCTGTGATTCATAATATGTTTGCATACCAGCTGCTGTAAATACCTGATATCTTGTTTCCGGATATCCTTCCATAATATCTACTATTGCTCCAGTAATACTCTTATCAGACTTTAAAGTAATTACCTGTCCCTATTTAAATCTACTCATAACTCATTCTCTCTACTCTTATTTGTAATCAATGCCATCCAGCAGCCTTACCTACCTCATCCGCACAGATAAATCCCAGTATTGCTGCGAGATATTCTATCTTATGATTTACAATGCCGACCACACACAAAACCATAATTGCTCTATTTCCAACCCATACACCATTCGGTCCGTGATTATGATTTTTTCTGAACTTGAAAAGCATATATTGAATCAGCAATGTGCATAAGAAAAATCCAATTCCATAAATCGTTAATTCCAGCATAATCTTTAACCTCTTCAAAATATTTCTATACGATATATTCCAAGTTCCTTGTTGGAGCATTTTCTTATTCCAACACTACTTCTTCCCTGCTCATATAATTTCTGTACAATGTAATCAGCTACTTCCTTCTCTACGACAACTTTATTTAGTCTGCCTTCTTCACGAAATTCATATATCCTTTCATTCTTTTCAATTAACCTGTCTATATATGCCATAAGTCGATGTCTCATCTGAAAGGAACATCCTCTCTGCACGTAATAATTTGCTTTCTTACTTCTACATGCTGGCAAGCTGCTATCCGCTTTGTGATCCTGATTCATTAACTCATCTGTCAGATTAAAGTAATCATATACTATATGATGCTTATTCTGCTCTATTGCCCCTATATCCCAGGTAACGTCTGCATTATATCACAGAACCTATACGTTGTCATAAAAGAGATTAGTTTTTCAAAAATGAAACCAAAAACTATATCCCATATTAAATTGAAAAAAAAATTAAAAAAACAGTAACATCTACTACTAAGAAAGGAGATTATCATCATGAAAGTACCATTTATTTCCGTTGTTTCTTATCGGAACTGTAAAGAACACCTTGGTTTTCTAAGCACTCAGTATTACTGTGTACTATCCAATGGAATCACTTTAATTGGAACATTTAATCACCCTAACTTCAACATCCATGCAGTTGATGTGTCAGGAAAACGTATCGGATTTATTCATCTGGAAAGTCATATTGCTTTCAATGAACATGAATATTTCATGTATCTTATCGGCATTCAAAATGAAACAGAAATAGGTTATGAAGCCTATCATGGCATAGGGTGTCTGATGCTTCAATTACTGTTAAGTTTCATAGCCGACTACAATAAAGACCATCCAGGTAATAATTCACTAATCAATATCCGAGGTTCTATTAATCCCATCGGCACTCAAAGTAATTTTAAAGACTACAATGAATTGCGGACGTATTATCAAAAACGAAATGGTCTCACTGATTTTCAAAATCGCATTTGCATCGAAATTGATTCTGAAAAATGTAAAAAAAATGATCTTTTATATAGTTTAAAAAAAATTTTATAAATCCATTTCAGTTACAGAAAGGAAATGAACATCTTCATTTTTTAGAAAAATTGTTTCATGCAAGCTTCAAAAAAGAGTTTGGATACGCACAAAGTGAAGTAACCACCAGGGGAAAGAAAGCGATAAAACGGGTTGCATGCGAACCTAGTTTTGTCGTATTTCTGACTGGGGATATGCCCCAGTTGTAGCTCGAATTTATGAGAGATGCAATCGGGATAGAAGGGAAGAAAAATTGTGACCTGGAAGAGAACTCTTTTACTTTCCTTCGTAAGGGGCGAAGCTCCTTGAAGCATGGAGGAAAAGCCCTCGCTTTGGGGGAGCGGCTAGCTCCACCATTTAGAGCAAGATAAGCGTCCACAGGACCTCATCGAAGATGAGCCCGTAGGGGCGTTGTAAGATAAGTCTTTGAGCACAGCGAAAAAACATCTTACATATCTTGTATGGAAGATGACAAAAACGAAGCCACATTGAAAGGAACAATAAAGAATAGATTTCAGGCGCTTATGAAAGCGCAGAGCGTATCATAAGCTGTCTGCAAAGCATTCAAATTGGACGACCTTTGGGGCAGAGTTTGCAGTCAGATTCCATCTATTATGTGCCTTAAACGGCAATCAAAAATCAAAAGAAAGGCGGTGCATATTTTGGCCAGTACCAAGAAATTCACTCATGATGCCATGAGCGTTCAAAATAGACACGTGGATCGAGAACATGATTCGCCACAAAATACAGCTATTGATCCAACAAGAACTCATTTAAATTATTCTTTTCCGATGGCATATCATGGAATGAAACCATTTGAATACTACAAGCAACGTGTCGAAGAAGTATATCTGTATGGACGTGGCTCCAAACGTGAAAAAAAAGCAATTACAGGAGTTGGATGGATTGTCACACTTCCAAAAGAATTATATGGATATTCAGAAAAAGAAAAAGCATTTTTTCATGGATGCTATCAATTCATATCTCAAAGGTATGGAGCGGAAAATATCATCAATAATTCGGTTCATTATGATGAAGGTGGCTTACCACATATTCATGTGATTTTTGCCCCTATCACGACTCTCAATCATAATATTGTCAAATACAAAACAAAGAGAACGAAAACAAGCGTTCAACTCCCCTCTGGAAGATGGGAATACACATATATCCATGTTGATGAAAAAGGAAAGGAAGTAAACGAAATGGATTCCAGTTCCTGGGTCAAATTGAATAACTATTCACGTATGTCGGACTACTATGATGAAAAGGTGGATTGTAATACTGTTCTAAACCCTATCGAACTTCGTCATTTCCATTCAGCGTTGCAAAATTATCTGACTGAAAATGGAATTGAAGGTAAAGTAATTACTGGAAAAACTGGAACCAATTTTACTGTCAAAGAACTGAAAGATTTTACAGAAAAAACAGGTATGCATCTGGATGAAGTGAAAGAGATGATGGAGAATGATAAATCACTTCTGCAAAGCTTTGTGGAAAAGGATGCAAAAGTGTCTCAACTAGAAGAAATCCTTCAACAAAAAGATAAGATTATTGAATCTTTAAAAGAAGAAATTCTCACAAAAACAAACCTCGATACAAGAACTGAAGTCACTCAGAAAAAAGAACAAATTAAAGCTTTATCTCAGGAACTTTCTAAGACCACTGATTATACTGTAGCACTTGAAAAAAAACTTTCTGAAATGGAAAAAAGTATGGAAGTAAAACAGACCGAACTAGAGCAATCCCAGGCCAAAATTAAAGAACTAGAAAGAGATAGAACGACAAGACAACAAACAGAAAAAGCACACGGATGGGGACAAACTTCGTCTAATTGGGGCGATAAATCTCAATCTGGATGGGGAAGAAAATCTCTGGAAAAAACAAAAAATAAAATGGAGGAAATCTGCCTATGAAAAAAAAATCTTTTTGGTACACAATTAATTATTATAATCTAATTCCACTTGGATTATTTCTTATTGGAATTTTATATTTTCGAACAGAATTAAAGGATATGTTTTTTGCTAGTATAGAACTTTCAGAAACCAGTCCTTTTTATACTACCATTCATTCCGTAGCAGATTTTGGAATGATTGGAATTTGGCTTTACTTTGCTTTTACTACAATTCGAGACCGACGCTACCAAGCTTTGACAAACAGAAACTATGGTAAGGATTATAGTAAATTTAAAAAATCATATTCGTTCCTCGTAAATTTTTTTACAACAAATGATCCATACAAAATGGATATCGACACACTACCTATTGAAGATTGGCATAATGCGGACGGTGTAATATTGGCAAAATATAAGGACCGGCAAGGAAATTACCACCTGGTAAAAAGAAATAGTAATTCCAATGGTAACCTTGTATCATTTGGACTTCCAGGTTCAGGTAAATCAACGACACAGGCTGCTACTACTGCTGTTCGTTTTAACTCTAGTTTACCAAATGGCGGATGCGGAGTATTTGCCATATCCATCAAGGGGGACCTTCTTAATTTTGTGCGTGGAAAACGTAAAAATATCAAGGTTTTTACACCCGATAAAGCGGAAGGTTCCTGCCATTACGATCCACTCCTTGGAGTGGCAAAGATGTCATGGACAGAGCGACGTGTCTTCGCAGAAAATATAAGTATCATCATTTGCCCGGATGAAGTCGGAGAAAATTCGACATTCTTTGTTGGAGGTGCAAGAGATTATCTTGCAGCTATCATTTTATTCCTACTCCATCTTCATGATACCGGAGAGCGTAAAGGTGATCTAAAATTTCCAGAAATTATAGATACTATTCTTCAAAGTAGCGTATTTGATATTACCCTGGCAATGAAAGATTGCGAAAACACGATTCCAGGAGAATATACCAACGGATACATTGGATCCAATGAAAAGAACGTATCCGGAATCTGGTCACATCTTTGCAAGAGCATCCGTCCATTCAATTCTGGTGCACTTCGTACTCTGTTTGACGGAGAAGGCGATTGCATTACGCCAGAATATCTCAGCACAGGAGATATCTATATTGACATTCCACAGGACAAATATGATGTATATGCACCTTGTATGGCCATTATCATAACTAACTTTTTACAGGCATTTATGAGACGTGACGACATATCATCTGGAAAAGAAATTGTACCAATCATGTTTCTGCTGGATGAAGCTGTCCAGTTAAATCTCGATTACAATATTCTTTCCAAATCAATGTCTACGCTTCGCTCAAAGAAAGTCTCTCTTTTCCTCCTCATGCAGTCCATCGCACAATTAGAGGGACGTTATGGTGAAGCTCATGCACGAGAAATAATTGACTTGTGTGCTTATATCTCTGTTTTTAATGCGCAGGATCCAAAGAGCAGAGAATATTTCCAAAAACTCGTTGGTCATCGAAAAATGCTGAAAAAATCTACTTCTCATTCTTCATCCAACGGCAACCAACATCATACATCCGGGATAAGTATAAGTGAAGTGGATGAATTCATCTTCGAAGCTGCAGATTTTGGTGATTTAAATATCAAAGATAAAAAATCGCAAAAAATAACCTATCGTGTTCTTGTCTATGCAAATGGTAAGTATATTATCGGTGAAACAACGCCTTGTTATTCCTAAAAAGAAAAATTTTATTTAACACTAATTTATAAATACGGATCTGACAAGAAATATGTACTCTCTTAGTATCTAATTTTCTATCAAGATTCGTATTTTAAAATTTTTTTTGCTAAAAGTATATCAAAATCTCTTCAAAAAAATAATCTCCCATATTAAATATAGAAAAGTACTTAATACTAAAAGGAGACAGAGTCATAGCGCTAAAAGGACGTCCTGGCTCCATTAAATTATAATGAACGAAAATAAATTGAATTTCCTTCTCAAAGAGGATATAATTACAGAAGCATTTGTGCAGCAACAATATGAAATGGCTATACGAAATAAATTTCTCAATATGCACCCTTGGAGTATCTCACAAGGAAAAGATGGGTTTTGGAGAACATATCTTCCCGACGAAGAAAAAAAACGAAAAATGGTAAAAAAAGCTTCTCGCAAAGAATTAGAAAATGTTATTATCACGTTTTACAAAAAAAGGGAAGAAAAAAGCAAAATTCATACCTTCGACGATTGTTACTGGAACTGGAGAAAGATACAGGATGTACTAGTAGCAGAAAACACCACCTCAAAATATAACACTGACTATAAAAGATATTTTGAAAATACAGACTTTGTGAAAATAAACATAGCTGAATTGACGGCTGATGATATTAAAGTTTTTCTAGTAACCAAGGTAAAAGAATTACATCTCTGTAACAAAGCCTGTAAAACACTATTCGGCTACACACACAATACAATCTTGCGTGCGAAAACATTAAAACTCATTCCTGTAGATATTATGGAAGACCTAAAGTCAAAAGACTTTTACAAATACTGCACACAGAAGAAAAAGCCTTTGGAAAAACAAATCATTCCAGAAAACGATTTCCTTTTGTTATTAAAGAAATTTGAAATGGATTATCTTACACGTCCAGAATATATTCCTACCTATGCAGTACACCTAGCAGCTTTGACTGGTATGAGAGTCGGAGAAATATCGGCGCTTACATGAGCAAACGTAACGCAAGAGTATATCATTATCAATCAGTCCGAAAAATGTAAACGAACACCAAAAGGTAGCCCAAATGAATACTTTATCGATAACACTAAAAATGGAAAAGAGAGAATTTTTCCTTTGATTCCAGAGATTAGAGTATTGCTAAACTCAGTAAAAAAAATTGAAATGAAGTACGGATATCTGACCGAATTTGTATTTTCGGATAAAAATGGGCGAATCCATGCTCCCCTTATTTCTTCCTGTTTAAAAAACAAATGTCGTCAGCTTGGAATTTCCGAAAGAGGGATACATGCATTCCGAAAGACGTTTAATTCAAAATTAAGATGTAGTGGGGTATCATCAATTGAAGCAGCATCACTGCTTGGACATTCAAAGGAAGTAAATGAAAATTATTATACATTCGATGTTACTTCTCTTCAAGAAAAAGCAGATATGGTATCAAAAGTAATCAAAAAAGCATAAAAAAGTAATCAAAAGTAATCAAAACGTATGTTCTTCGCAACACTTGAAACCCTTGATTTTAAAGGAAAAATCGGGGCAACAGGATTTGAACCTGCGACCTCACGGCCCCCAGCCGTGCGCGCTACCAAGCTACGCCATACCCCGCAACAAATAATATTATATCAGATTTTTGTAAAAAAGCAACAATTTTCTGTAAAATCAACTATAATCAAAGAAGGGACGCTGCATAAAACATTTTATCATAGCATTCCTTCTTTGCTTATATAAAATATTATAAAAATCTTCTTATAGGAATCGTAATGACTCTTAATAAAGCATAGAAAATCTTCTTTCCCGTACTCATTTCCTTAGCCTGATACTCCGGTCCATACTCGTATTCACCACTTTCTGTCATAGTACGACTGGCAAGCTTATCCTGCTCTGCCTCTTGCCTGATCTGTTCATTAAGAGCAACGGAATCTACTGCCAACATTAATTCTGTATCCTGATATGTACTGCGCATATCCATGTTATAAGATCCCACTAAACTCATTCTTTCATCAATCAAAACCGCCTTTGTATGACTGGAGTGCTCGCCCATAAACTCATACACCTGTACACCGGTTGCCCAGATTTTTTCTTTCTGATTAAGATAATCTGTGCATCCCCATGGATTTGCTCCACTAGAAACATCATTTGTAATAATTTCCACAGATTCAGTTTCTTTACATATTTGTGTTAAATCCTCATACATTTCTTTTCCACAAATTATATATGGAGTATAAACAGTAATGTTTTCTCCTGTTTTCATCAGTTCCGTAACAGAATGCCACATCAAAGGTTCTTTATTCTCTGCTTTTATAGGATTTTGTAAAAGAGTAACTTTATTTGTATCTACTGTCAATTCTTGCCAGTTCCACTCTTCATAAGCATCCGGATATAATTCTCGCAATTTTGGGCTACGTTTTTTTAAATCCGTCATACATTGTTCAATTTCTTCTGTTTGCTTTTTACACTCATAAGGTTTGCTGTCCTTTAAGTTCCAAATACTTTCAAAATACTTTTTTAACTGGTCTATAGAACCCTGTATATTTTCATCCTCTTTATAAACAAACAGTTCTCTGTCTAAATTTTGACTTTCTGAATAATCTCCCAGAAATAGATTTGTTGTATTTCTTCCTCCCAGAAGATACATTTTATTATCTACAATTACATATTTGTCGTGAAGTCTTGCCTGTAGTTTCCACGGCTTTAAGAAGTTCACAGGATTATAAATCTGTATTTCAACATTTTCGTGAGATGCTAATGCCTGAAACCACTGGCTGGATTTCATTTTCATATCTATAAACCCATTTCCACCATCTACAATAACTTTTACCTTAACTCCACGCTCTGCAGCTTCTAAAAGAGAACACATCACATCTTTACCACTGCTGTCTGCATTAAAATCAAAGGTAGATAATATGACTTCCTTCTTCGCCTCACTGATCATTTTCAAACGATATTTTAAGGCTTCCACATTATCGTCTACATAAGCTACTCTTTCTTTGCCATTTGTATCTCCATAACAGTCTTCTGCCTGAAACTCTTTTTTGTAATTACTGGAAACTTTTTTATGTCCCACATAAGGCAACGTCAAAGCTCCTACGTAAGCAACCAGAAATACTGTAATAATTTTTCCTATGTGTTTAATCGTACTCACTCCTATTCCAACAATCTCCTGACTGTTTCCTTTGTTCAAAGGGTAAGTATAATTACTTTATATGCAGAAATCAAGAATCCTGACACAGGTTATAGAAATATAAGATTTTTCATTTATTCTTTATAATATAATTCACAAGACCTTCTGCTTCAATAATTCTCTGCATAAATTCAGGGAACGGCTGAATTGGATATTCTTTCTCTTTTGAAAGATTACGAATAATACCGTTATCAAAATCCACTTCCACCTCATCGCCTTTTTCTATATCTCTGGCTGCCTCAGGGCATTCTACAATAGGAAGGCCGATGTTAATGGCATTTCTGTAAAAAATACGGGCAAAGGTTTCAGCAATTACGCAGCTGATACCTGCAGCCTTAATTGCCATAGGCGCATGTTCTCTTGAAGAACCGCAGCCAAAGTTTTTATTTGCCGCAAGAATATCTCCCTTTTTCACTTCCTTTACGAAATTTTTATCAATATCTTCCATACAATGTGCAGCCAATTCCTCTGCTTTTGATGAATTTAAGTATCTCGCAGGAATAATTACGTCAGTATCTACATTATCTCCATATTTAAAAGCATTTCCTTTTACTTTCATGTTCTATTCCCCCAATTCTTCCGGACTTGAAATTTTTCCTGTTATAGCACTGGCTGCAGCAACTGCCGGACTTGCAAGATAAACTTCTGATTTCACATGCCCCATTCTTCCTACAAAATTTCTGTTTGTTGTAGAAATACAACGTTCTCCTTCTGCCAGTATACCCATATACCCTCCCAGACATGGACCACAGGTAGGAGTACTTACTACAGCTCCTGCTTCAATAAAGATTTTCAGCAATCCTTCTTCCAATGCCTGAAGATAAATTTTCTGTGTTGCCGGAATAATAATGCAGCGCACACCTTTTTTCACCTTATGGTTTTTCAGTATTTGAGCCGCACATCTTAAATCGTCAATTCTTCCATTGGTACAGGAACCGATAACTGCCTGATCAACTATAACATCATCCTGTATTTCATCAATTGTCTTTGTATTAGAAGGTAAATGGGGAAATGCTACTGTAGGTCTTAATTTACTTAAGTCTATGGTATATTCCTCATCATAAACTGCATCCTCATCAGGCTCATAACGTTTATATGGTCTCTTAGAATGTTCTTTCATATATTGCTCTGTCTTTTCATCTACCGGAAAAATACCATTCTTAGCTCCTGCCTCAATTGCCATATTTGCAATCGTGAAACGATCGTCCATGGAAAGATTTTTCACACCTTCCCCTGTAAATTCCAGAGATTTATATAACGCTCCGTCAACACCAATTTTTCCAATAAGGTGCAAAATAACATCTTTACCACTTACCCATTTGGAAGGTTTTCCGATTAAATTGATGCGAATTGCGGAAGGAACTTTAAACCAAGCTTTTCCTGTTACCATCGCGGCTGCCATATCCGTACTTCCTACACCGGTAGAAAATGCTCCTAATGCTCCATAAGTACAAGTATGAGAGTCCGCTCCGATAATGGCATCACCAGCAACTGTCAAACCACTTTCCGGTAAAAGTGCATGTTCAATTCCCATTTCTCCAACATCAAAATAGTTGGTAATTTCATGGCGGGCTGCAAATTCTCTTACACATTTGCAGTTTTCTGCTGATTTAATATCTTTATTTGGAATAAAATGATCCATAACCAACGCAATTTTATCTTTATGAAAAACACCTTCTGCCTTCATTTTTTCCATTTCATGAATTGCTACAGGAGAAGTAATATCATTACCCAGTACTAAATCTAATTCTGCTTCAATTAACTGTCCTGCCTCTACTTTCTCAAGCCCTGCATGAGCTGCTAATATTTTCTGTGTCATTGTCATTCCCACAAAAGCCACCTCCAATTTATTTCTGCTATTGCCATTTTAGCATGAGGTTTGTTATACTAGAAATACATATTAAATATAAGAGCTATAACTTAAACTTATAAGGTGCAAAGGAGCAAAAAATATGGACCAAAATCTTTCTCTATATCGAGTATTTTATACTGTTGCAAATACAGGAAATATTTCGAAAGCTGCCTCCCGTCTTTATATCAGTCAACCGGCAATCAGCAAATCCATTCGCAAGCTGGAGGAGAATTTAGAAGTTTCTCTTTTTTCCCGCAATTCCAGAGGAGTACAATTAACAGAAGAAGGAGAGCTTCTATATCATTACGTTCAAAATGCTTTTTATTCTCTGGAAAAAGGAGAAACACAAATCAAAAAAATTCATGAACTGGGAATTGGACATATACATATCGGCGTATCTACTACCCTCTGTAAATACGTTCTTCTCCCCTATTTAAAAGAATTTATTGAAACCCACCCGCATATTCGTATTTCTATTGAATGTCAATCTACGAACCATACCTTACAGCTTTTAAAAGAAAATAAGATCGATTTAGGGCTTATTGGAAAACCTGAACGTCTATATCATACACATTTTGATTCACTTGGAAAAATCGAAGACATTTTTGTCTGTACCAAATCCTATATGGAACATCTCTCTAAACGCAGTGATTATCCCGAAAACCCTTTTCAATCAGCTACTTTAATGCTTTTAAATAAGGGAAATATGACAAGACAATACATTGATGACTACCTTGCTTCCTGTCATTTGGAAGCTGATAATCTGCTGGAAGTTTCCACTATGGATTTACTGATTGAATTTGCTAAAATTGGTATGGGAATTGCCTGTGTAATACGGCAGTTTGTAGAAAAAGAATTGGCAGATGGCACATTGATAGAATTCCCTCTTCCTATGTCGATTAATAAACGTGAAATCGGCTTTGCTTTATCAGAAAATCTGGAACAAAATCAAGCGGTAAAAGAATTTATACATTTCTATAGAAAAAGCACTTCTGACTGATATCAGAAGTGCTCTTTTTTATTAATTATCAATTAATTTTTCTTTTCCATTCCAGCTGTACAGCTTACGAAGCTCTGCACCAACTTCTTCTAACTGGTGTTCTGCTTCTCTTC
>ENA-OWPD01001785-OWPD01001785.1-human-gut-metagenome-genome-assembly--contig:-NODE-1785-length-14900-cov-6.274099_pt1 | contig 14900 bp, 10 predicted proteins | sample MGYA00248262_ERZ651842 | MGnify/ENA primary metagenome ERZ651842 (study PRJEB26924, sample SAMEA4378253) | human gut metagenome | biome: human gut; feature: human-associated habitat; material: faeces... | reverse complement strand
GTGTCATCTGATCGCCTGTGTAAGCGTGGATTGTGCACATGATACCGGATTTGATCGGTGCAAGATCGTTAAGAGCCTTAGCCATTGGTGCAAGGCAGTTTGTTGTACAGGAAGCTGCGGAGATGATCTTGTCCTCGTTTGTAAGACCCTGATGGTTTACGTTGTAAACGATTGTCTTAAGGTCGTTTCCAGCCGGAGCGGAAATAACTACGTGCTTAGCACCTGCATCGATATGAGCCTGAGCTTTGTCTTTAGATGTGTAGAAACCTGTGCACTCAAGAACTACGTCTACACCGATCTCTCCCCATGGAAGCTCTGCAGCGTTAGCCTTAGCATAGATTTTGATCTCTTTTCCGTCTACTGTGATGGAATCCTCTCCTGCTGTTACTGTATCTGCAAGAGCGTATCTTCCCTGTGTAGAATCATATTTTAATAAGTGAGCAAGCATTTTAGGAGATGTAAGGTCATTGATTGCTACAACCTCGAATCCCTCTGCTCCAAACATCTGACGGAATGCAAGACGACCGATACGTCCAAAACCATTAATTGCAACTTTTACTGCCATGATAAATTCCTCCTATGAATTGAATGGTGATTAAATCGTTCCTTTGTTAAAGAAACATCAACCTGTTTCATATTGTACCTAATTCCAAACAAAAATTCAAGAGCTATTTATAAAAAAGAACATTAAAATAAATATTAAGAAAACTTCTGAAAAATGTGCTATAATTCTTTGATAGAAAGTTCTGTCCTGCTGATTCCCAAAACGGATATCTATATTCCCGCTGGGAGTTTGACTTTCCCGGATTCATAACAGGCAGATACGATCATTGTCACAGAATATAAAGGCTTGAATATGGAGGTACAAAATGGACCAGAAAATTTTATGGGACTGCCATATGCACTCCTCTTTTTCCGCAGATTCCGATACACCGATGGAAGAAATGATCCAGACTGCCGCAGACCAGGGTCTCACGGGAATCTGTTTTACTGAACATTTTGATCCGGATTATCCCGATACTCCGGAAAATCTTGATTTTTCCCTGAACATCCCTGCATACCGCCAGAAGCTTGAGAGTCTTGCGGATGCTTTTAAAGACCAGATCCAGGTTAACTTCGGGATCGAGCTTGGACTTCAGCCTCAGCTTGCAGAATCTTTTTCCGATCTTCTGAAAGAAGTTCCCTTTGATTTCGTTATTGGTTCCTCCCATGTGGTGCACGGATACGATCCTTATTATCCTTCTTATTTTGAGGGCCGTAAGGAATCCGCATGCTACATGGAATATTTTGAATCCATCCTGGAAAATATCGCTGCTTTTGACGAGATGGATGTGTACGGACATATCGACTATGTAGTACGTTATGGTCCAAATCAGAACCGTCAGTATTCTTATGGAAGATATAAGGAGATCCTGGACGAGATCCTGCGGACATTGATCCGCAAAAATGTGGGAATCGAGCTGAACACAGGCGGTTATCACTACGGGCTTGGTGAACCGAATCCATGTGTCAATATTATCCGACGTTACCGTGAGCTTGGCGGTGAGATCATCACCATCGGTGCAGATGCCCATACTCCGGATAAGATCGGCTATGCTTTTGACAAGGCGGCTGATGTTCTCCGTGAATGTGGTTTTTCCTATTATACTGTATTTAAAAACCGCCGTCCTGTTTTTCATAAGCTGTAGCTCTGTTTCTCTCTCCGGTGAGAGAGTTTACATTTTTATACCGAAAATATCATTTTATCTAAGGAGGAACTCTATATGTCAACAAAAAGACTCCAGAAAAAGAAAGCTGCCATGCAGGCAAAAAAAGAAAAGCAGCTGAAAAAAAATACCTCTGCTGCCGGCACCAGTTCCAGTGCTGCCAAATCTGTTGAAAATGCTAAAGCCGAAGTGAAAAAACTTGAAACCGTAAAGAAGGAAACGCTTAAAGTCGAAACCTCAAAAACTGAACCGATCAAAGTCGAGACTTCCAAGACCGAGCCGATCAAGGTCGAGACTTCCAAGACCGAGCCGATCAAGGTTGAGACTTCCAAGACCGAGCCGATCAAGGTCGAGACTTCCAAGACTGAGCCGATCAAGGTTGAGACCTCCAAGACCGAACCGATCAAGGTCGAGACTTCCAAGACTGAGCCGATCAAGGTCGAGACTTCCAAGACTGAGCCGATCAAGGTCGAGACTTCTAAGACCGAGCCGATCAAGGTTGAGACCTCAAAGACTGAGCCGGCGAAAGTTACTACTTCCAAGACCGAGCCTCTGAAAGTCGAAACTTCCAAGGAGGACACAGCTTACGATGCCCTCTACGAGAAACGTCTGAAACACTACTACAATGATCTGAAATGGCTCTACTGCGAGCTGTTCCGCGATCATCCGGAAGTTGCCGGCACATTCTCAAGCCTCACAAAAAAAATGAAAGAGATTTATCGTGAGCGTTCTCTTTCCATGAAGGAAGCTGACCAGACCTGCGTTGCTGATCCTGACTGGTTCCGTAAGACTACTTTCACCGGAATGGCTGTAAATCCTGCTGACTTCGCAGATACTCTTTCCGGGCTGTCCGATAAGCTGGACTATATCAGTGAATGCAAAGCAGACACTCTGTACCTGACAGATCTTTTCCAGGCAACCTCCAACTGCTCTCTTCGCATTATCCCGGAGATCGGACCCTCCGAAGATCTGCATACACTTGCAGCTAACTGTAGGAAAGCAGGTATCCGCCTGGCTCTTGAGATCCCGTTAAGTCTTTCTGTGGATGACCCACAGTCCGGTGCGCCATGCGTGCTCCAGACTCCAGCTTATTTCAATGCAATGCTTCTTCAGATCCTGGAGCTTGCAAATGAAGGTGCTTCTGTATTCAGCCTTGGTGTCCTTCCGATGATGCCGGAAGAAAATCTCTGGAAGCTTCACTCTCTGCTGCGTATGACCCGAATGGTGTGTGAGATCGTATGCCCCGGAATTCTTCTCCTTGGCGAAACAGACCGCCCACCTGCAGAGGCTGCTGCATTCGGCGGAACTTCCGATATGCCGGAACTTCACATTGTAAACAGCACCCAGCTGATGTCCGATCTCTGGCATACCGTTGCCACAAAGAACACTGCCCTTCTCCGCCGGGGAATCGACAGAGCTGCAGACCTTCCGCAGGCACCGGTATTCCAGAATTACCTCCGTAACCGCAACACGGTACGCTGGAATCTGGACTATGATTTCCTGAAAGGAAGCTTTATCACAGAAGGGCCTCACAGAGATTATCTGAATGAATTCCTGGCAGGTATTTTCCCTGATTCCTTTGCCCGGGGTGAAATTTATGTGAATCCGGAAACCGAGAAATCGGAGCTCTGCGGAACAACCGCATCTCTTGCAGGAATCGAGCGTTTTGATTATGAAGGAAATATGGAGGGTGTCAGCCGGGGAATCCGCTATGACGTAGCACTTCATGCATTGCTTCTTTCCCTCCCCGGAATTCCGGTACTTCGAAGCGGTGACGAGGTCGGACAGCTGAATGACTACACCTATAAAGCCGACATTTCCAAAGCAGCTGATCCCCGCTGGCTCCACAACGGACGTTTCAACTGGGCACTTGCCCGGAACAGAGCCGATGCCGAAACGATCCAGGGACGCATTTTCAACAGCCTTGAGCAGCTGGAATCCATCCGTGCCAGCCATCCGGTATTTGCACCTGAAGTTTCTGCACATACACTAGAAACCTGGGAAAAAGCTCTCCTTGCCCTGGTAAGAGAAACTTCTGAAGAAAAGCTGATCTGCATCTACAACTTCAGCGACCAGGATAAGGTAGCCTGGATCAACGAACAGGACGGTACCTACACAGATCTTCTCACAGGAGTTCAGAGAGACGCACAGGCTGTAGAGATCCCGGCCTTCGGATTTATCTGGCTTATGCACACAAAATAATAGCTTTGTCAGGCGGATATCCACAATCTGCATTCTCTACACAACTCTGCACCGGATAACTGGATAACTGCTTCACAGTTTATTTGCAAAAAAGGACACTGCCATTTTCAACGGGCAGTGTCCTTTTTTATTTCTCATATTATTATTTTCTCAGCTTATCAATAAATGCAGCAAATTTCCCCTGTTCCCCACTATCCAGCGAACGGCTGTAAATATTTCTGAGCCAGGCCGTGATCACATCGATCAGGATCGGAGAAAATGTCATCAGAAGGAACACCAGAATGATCATTCCGAATTCCAGCGATCCCAGTGTCAGAAGATTCTGCAGAACCACCGCCGCACCGAAAAAGATCACCTGCATACTGTAAATGATCACCTTTCGATACTTATTCAGAGGTGCGTAAACTGTCTTAAGTGCCGCCATATAATTCCATCCTGTTACAAGCACACAGGCTGTATTCAGCATAGCATTGGAATGGTATACATTCTGGCATACCAGCATCACACTGAACACACAGCCCGTGATGGTTACAGCAGCCGGAAATGCATTCATAAATACATGACGCAAAAATGTATGGTCGATCTTCTCATAATTATTCTCCTGTGCCAGAAGGAATGTAGGAATACCAACAGCGCAGGCACTGATCAGAGACATCTGGATCGGCTCAAAAGGATAGGAATCCCCGAAGAAGATCGTAATCAGTGACAGCAGCACAGAAAAAATCGTTTTGATCAAAAACATAGATGCCGCAGTACGGATATTATTTACAACCCGGCGTCCCTGATTCACAATTTCCGGCATTGCTGCAAAATTAGAATCCAGCAATACCACATTGGCAATATTCTTGGCCGCATCACTGCCCTCAGCCATGGCAATACTGCAGTCCGCCTCTTTAAGCGCCAGAACATCATTGACACCATCACCAGTCATTGCAACCGTATGCTGCTGAGCCTGTAAAGACTTCACCATTGCCTGCTTCTGCTGAGGTGTTACACGCCCGAACACACTATATTCTGCAACTGCCTCGTCCATCTGTTCCTGGGTTGTGATCGTTGTCGCATCTATATAATGCTCTGCATTTTTAAGGCCTGCACGTCTGGCAATTGCAGAAACCGTCACCGGATCATCACCGGAGATCACTTTCAGATCAACACCCTGACTTTCGAAATATGCCAGTGTATCCGGTGCCTCTGCACGGATCACATCGGTAATAAGCAAAAGTCCGACAGGTTCCAGTCCCTCCGGAAGCTCCGCTCCCTCACTCACATTTACACTATGGGCAAGAACCAGCACACGAAGACCTTCCTCTGCAAATCTGCCACAATACTCCATCAACTCCGGGTTCCCTTCCGGAAAAAGAAACTGCGCTGCCCCCATCAGATAAGTACCTGTATCTGTAAATGCAGCTCCGCTGTACTTCCTGTCAGAAGAAAACGGGATCACATGATCCAGCTCCATATCCTGAGATACTTTAAATCTTGCCCTGAGTGCATCGGCAGTGGCATTCTGATCCTTCAGCACAGAAAGCAGATTTCCCATGATATGCTCGATCTCCCGGATCTTCTCCGGATCTTCCTGACTATGTTTCTCCGGGTCAGCTTCTGACTTTTCCTGTAATACGAGATTCGCGCTTCCATCCTCCTTTGCGATCGCATCTGTTGCTGAAACTGCAGAAGTCGCAGAACTCTCAGTTCCATTGCCGTCACCTTCGCCGGATTCAGGATCTTTCCCGGATATTTTCTCTGAAATCTCATCATACACCGGCGGATAGCTCTCCACCGCCTCCACACACATGGTACCCTCTGTGATAGTTCCTGTCTTATCCAGGCAGAGCGTATCCACGCGTGCAAGAGTTTCTATACAGTACAGCTCCTGCACCAGCGTCTTCTTCTGGGCCAGCTTCAGCGCACCCAGAGTCAGTGCCACACTGGTAAGAAGGACCAGTCCCTCCGGGATCATTCCCAGGACCGCTGCAACCATATTGACAACAGAATCCCGGATATTGTCTCCTACAAAATAATACTGTTTATAAAAAAGCAGCGCACCCATTGGTACGATAATGATACTGATCACCTTCAGAATGGCATTCAGGGAATTTCTAAGCTCTGAATTATGGCGTTTGAATTCCTTTGCCTCGCTGGTGATCCTTGAAGCATAGTTGTCACTTCCCACATGGATGATCTGGCAGCAGGCCTGTCCCGCCGTCACAAAGCTTCCGGAAAAAAGCTCATCTCCCGGATTCTTCGGAAGATTGTCTGCCTCACCGGTAAGCAGAGATTCATTGACCTCAAGACTTCCCTCCAGGATCTTCGCATCTGCCGGAACCTGTTCTCCGGCCTTCAGGAATATCAGATCATCGACAACCAGCTTCTCTGTAGAAATTTTCCATTTTTTTCCTTCACGCAGAACAACCGTCTTGGATTCTGTCAGGATGGCCAGCTTGTCAATCGTCTTCTTGGCACGGACCTCCTGAATAATCCCGATCACGGTATTAATAAAAATGATTCCTACAAACATGGAGTTTTTGTAGGAACCAACCAGCAGTACGAGAACCAGCAGCACCAGGTTCAGAAAATTGAAGAATGTCAACGTATTCTCCAGAATGATCTGCTTATATGTCCTGGTGTTGGGGTTTTCGTTATTATTTACCTGGCCCTGCGCAATTCTTTCCTGAACTTCTTCGTTCGTAAGTCCTGTCATGCTTCTTACTTACCTATCCTTTCAATGGCTTACGGTTCTGTTCAACTGAAGCTTGCTCATGCCCCGGTTATGATCGTAAATAAAAGGGATCAATACTCCTCTTCTGTATCCTCTTCACCCTCGTGGATATCAGACTTCGGTTTGGAAAGACCCTCGATCTTAATGTGATGTTTCTCTGCATAATCCCAGAGAGCTGCATGAATTGCTTCCTCAGCAAGCAGGGAACAGTGGATCTTTACCGGCGGAAGTCCGTCCAGAGCCTCCATAACGGCCTTGTTGGTTACTTCCATAGCTTCCTCAATGGTCTTGCCCATTACAAGTTCTGTTGCCATGCTGCTTGTTGCAACTGCTGCACCGCATCCAAATGTTTTAAATTTGCAGTCTTTGATAATATGAGTTTCGTCATCGATATCAAGGAATATTCTCATAATATCACCGCATTTTGCATTTCCTACAGTACCCACGCCACTTGCGTTCTCGATCTCACCGACATTACGTGGATGCTGAAAATGATCCATTACTTTTTCACTATACATTATTTTTTCCTCCTGGCAAGTATTTTTATTATTTTTTCTGCTTTTTAATAAAATCTTCATATAATGGAGACATGCTTCTTAAGTTTGCAGTAATATCTTTCAGCTTATCTACTACAAAATCAACATCCTCCATTGTCGTCTCCTCGCTTAAGGTCATACGGAGAGATCCGTGTGCGATCTCATGAGGAAGACCGATAGCTAACAGAACGTGTGACGGATCCAGAGAACCGGATGTACATGCGGAACCGCTGGATGCACAAATTCCGAAATTATCAAGCATCAGAAGAAGTGACTCTCCCTCGATGAACTGGATGCTTACATTTACGTTGTTCGGAAGACGTTTTACTTTATCTCCATTGAGACGTACGTACGGGATCTCTGTGAGGATCCTGTTGATCATATGATCTCTGATCTCGATTTCTTTTGCAGTACGCTCTTTCATGGACTTGTTTGCACGCTCTGCTGCAAGACCGTATCCTACGATACCAGGAACGTTCTCTGTACCTGCACGACGTTTTCTCTCCTGTGCTCCGCCATGTACGAAGGAGCGGATCTTAACACCCTTACGGATATAGAGGAAGCCGATTCCCTTCGGTCCGTTGATCTTATGTCCGCTGGAGCTGAGCATATCAATATTGAACTCATCTACATTGATCGGGATCTGGCCGAATGCCTGAACAGCGTCTGTATGGAACAGGATTCCATGCTCATGTGCTATCTGTCCGATCTCTTTCAGCGGCTCAAGAGTACCAATCTCATTGTTTGCAGCCATAACAGAGATCAGGATGGTCTCCGGTGTAATGGCTTTTTGAAGCTCATCCAGGTCAATGAAACCATTCTCATCTACATCCAGGTATGTGACCTTGGCACCACGCTCTTTTTCAAGGTACTCGCAGGTATGAAGGATGGCATGATGCTCAATCTTTGTTGTGATGATATGGTTTCCTTTATTTTTATATGCCTCAAAGGTCGCTTTCAGAGCCCAGTTATCAGACTCGGAACCACCTGCAGTAAAATAGATTTCCTCTTTTTTGGCTCCGATCACATCTGCGATCTGCTGTCTTGCCTTTGCGATGGCAGCCTTGCTGTTTGCCGCAAAATCATAAACGGTTGAAGCATTTCCATAAAACTCTGTAAAATACGGCAGCATAGCCTCCACAACTTCCGGTGCGGTCTTTGTGGTAGCCGCATTGTCCAGATATATCATTTTTCCCATTTTCTTTTCCTCCTGTTCAGGATAATTATTTTTCGTGTATTCTCCGGCTTTCTTCGATCAGCTCACTGAGCATCAGTGTATCCACTGCATCTGTGATGCTGTCGTTGATCCTCTTCCACACTAGTTTAGCTACACAGAGATCGGAACCCTGGCAGCCACCGTCACCTTCTGTTCCCGGACATGTTGCAGCCTCCAGGCCACCCTCCAGGACACGAAGGATATCTCCCACTGAAATCTCTTCTGCCGGTCTTCCAAGGAAGTATCCTCCGGCTGCGCCGCGGACACTCTTCACAAGGCCCGCTTTCTTTAAAAGTGCCATCAGCTGCTCCAGATAGCTGACTGATATATTCTGACGGCCCGCAATACTCTGAAGCGAGACCGCTTCTTTTTCACTGTAAAGACCAAGGTCTATCAAAGCCTTAAGTCCGTATTTTGCTCTTGTTGACAGTTTCATCCGCTCACCTCTTTTTCAATTCCCAGTGTTTTCCTCGGATTTCATGTTTACTCTATCAGAAACATATGGTTCTGTCAAGACTAACTTCTTCATATACTGACAAAAAAGACTCAAGGTTATCCATGTCAAAAAAAATATTTCTCAAAGGAACCCTGATTCTTGCCTGCACAGGCCTTATCAGCCGTATCGCAGGTTTCTTTTATAGAATATTCCTCTCCCATGCCATTGGTGCAGAAGGTCTTGGACTGTATCAGCTGGTTCTTCCTCTCCAGGGACTTATGGCCGCCTTATCCTATACAGGGATCCAGTCTGCCCTTTCACGCCTGATCGCGTCCAGACTTGCCCTTCAGGAGAAAAAGGAGGCACGTTTTTCGCTGGTCACAGGAACACTTATGGCTGTCTTTTTTTCTGCTGCAGCCGGTTTTCTGCTTTTTCAGCACGCATATTTTTTTGCTTCCGCAATTCTGAAAACACCGCAGACTGCCGGTCTTCTTCGCATAACAGCTGTCAGTATTCCTCTCTGTGCCATTCATTCCTGCATTAACAGCTATTATTATGCCCGGAAAAAAGCCTCTGTTCCGGCAGCCGTGCAGCTTTCGGAGCAGTCTGCACGGATCGGCACTACCTATATCCTGTATCTGATCTTTCTTTCCGAAGGACGTCCGATCACTGCATTGATCGCAGCGGGAGGTTCCCTTGCCGGAGAGACTGCCGCTTCGCTGGTGTCGCTGCTGGTAGTTTCCTTTCATTTCGGAAATCACCCTGTACACGAAAAGACTCCCGTCAGGATCTTTCCGCTGATAAAGGACCTTTTCACACTGTCTTTTCCCATTTCCCTGAACAGGATTCTTCTGACACTTCTCGGCAGCATAGAAGCGGTTCTGATTCCACAGATGCTTCTGCGTTCCGGCATGACAGCATCAGACTCACTGAAAATCTATGGGATCTTTACCGGAATGGCACTGCCCCTGCTCCTGTTTCCTTCCACACTTACGTCTTCCGCCGCTGTGATGATGATGCCTTCCATCGCACAGCTTGATGCGCTGGGAGAGCAGAAGCAGATCCGCCGTGTCACAGACCAAACCTTTTTTCTGTGCATGTTCCTTGGATTTCTGTGCGGAAGCGGATTCTTTCTTTTTGGCCCATTCCTCGGAGCGTTGCTTTTTCACAGCCAGACTGCCGGCACCTACATACGGTATCTGTCTTTTATCTGTCCTTTTCTTTATACAAACACCATGCTCACCAGCATCCTGCAGGGACTTGGAAAACCGGGGCTCTGTCTGATCCACAGTATTGCCGGCATTCTCATCCGCATTTTCTCCGTTATTTTTATAATTCCGTTGACAGGGATACGCGGCTATTTTTACGGATTTTTTCTGGGTGAGCTGCTGCTTACTCTTCTACACGTGAAAGCGCTAAAATTTCCCTATCGACAATCGGCCAATAATCGTTTATAATAAATAATCGAAATGTCTATAGTTATGGAGGAATAGAGTACTATGAGTTTTGAATTCATAAAAAAACTGCCAACTCCTGAGGAAATCCGCAATCAGTATCCGCTCGATGCTGAACTTCAGGCGCTCAAGGAGAAACGCGATGCTGAGATTCGCGACGTTTTCACCGGAAAATCCGATAAATTCCTCGCTATCATCGGACCATGTTCTGCAGATAACGAAGATGCCGTATGCGATTATCTTTTAAGACTTCGCAAAGTTCAGGAAAAGATCGAAGATAAAGTCCTTATCATCCCGCGTGTTTACACAAACAAACCACGTACGACCGGTGAAGGATACAAAGGAATGGTCCATCAGCCGGATCCTGAGAAAAAACCGAACCTTCTTGCCGGACTGATCGCGATCCGTAAGATGCACATGCGTGCTATCCGCGAAAGCGGCTTCACCTGTGCAGATGAGATGCTTTACCCGGAGAACTACCGTTATCTCTCCGATGTGCTCTCCTACGTTGCTGTAGGCGCACGTTCTGTTGAAGATCAGCAGCACAGACTGACTGTCAGCGGTATGGACGTTCCTGCTGGTATGAAGAACCCTACCAGTGGTGACTACAGCGTTATGCTGAACTCCATTGTTGCAGCCCAGGGCGCTCATCGTTTTATTTACAGAAGCTGGGAGGTTGAGACCACCGGTAATCCACTCTCTCACGCAATCCTTCGTGGTGCGGTAAACAAGCATGGGGAAGCAATCCCGAACTACCATTACGAGGATCTTCGTCTTCTCTATGACAAATACCATGCAAAGAACCTTGCCAACCCGGCAGTGATCGTGGATACCAACCACTCCAACTCCAACAAGCATTACGAGCAGCAGGTTCGTATCGCAAGTGAGGTTCTTCACAGCCGTCAGGTAGATCCTGAGCTTCACTCAATGGTAAAGGGGCTCATGATCGAGAGCTATATCGAACCAGGCAATCAGAAGATCGGTGGAGATCACATCTACGGAAAATCCATCACAGATGCCTGCCTTGGTTGGGATGAATCTGAGAAGCTGCTTTACACGATCGCTGAAAATTGCTAAGTTCTGTCTGATCTGCACTTCAGGGAACAGACATTTGTGATCATTCTACAATTTACATTCAAAAAAAGAACCGACATTCTTCCATTTTGGAAGCTGCCGGTTCTTTTTTGAACGCGTTTTTTGTATTATTTCTTACAGATCAATGCCTCGGATGTGCTTTCATATATACGTCTCGCATTTTCGCAACGCCAAAATTCAGATAGACCTGTGTGGTGGAAATATCCGAATGTCCAAGCATTTCCTGCACACTCTTCACATCTGCTCCATTCTGCAGCATATGTGCGGCAAAAGAATGTCTCAGTGTATGTGGTGTGATATCATGCTGGATTCCGGCTTCCTCTGCATATCCCTTCAGGACCTTCCAGAATCCCTGTCTGCTCATGGATTTTCCTGAACAGTTGGTAAAAAGACTCTCCGTCTCATTTTCTTTCACAAATTTTCCACGGGCTTCTTTCAGATATTTCTCCATGGCTGTTTTGCATACATTTCCAACCGGGATCACCCGTTCCTTATCTTCATCGTGACAGACTACATAACCAAACCGGAGATTGAGATCCTCCAGGTTCAGCCGTAAAAGTTCACTGACACGCATTCCTGTGGCATACAAAAGCTCCAGCATGGCACTGTCTCGGATTCCCTTCGGTGTATTCAGATCCGGCTGTTTCAAAAGGCGGTCTACCTCATCCACAGTAAGGATCTCCGGCATCCGTTTCTCAACCTTGGGCGGCTTCAGCTCCAGGGACGGATCCCTCTCGATCCTGTTCTCCTGATAAAGATACTGAAACAAAGCACGGATAGATGCTACATTTCTGGAGATCGTCGAGGAAGCGAACTGTCCTCTCTCCATATAGCTGAGATAGCCTTCCAGCTCCAGTTCTCCTACATCTCGGATATCATAGATCCCACGATCCGCAAAATACACTGCCATCTTCTTCAGGTCTCTCTGGTAGGATACTTCTGTATTATGTGACGTTCTTTTTCTATTATGTAAATATGTAATAAATTCCCGTATCTCTATGTCCATTTCTCTGCATCCCGTTTCTCTAAAATCATACTCGTTTATGACTGAATTATACTGTGAATTTTACATAAAATCAAACAGTTTTTCATCGTAAAACCGCACAATTTCAACACTTTCCGGCACAAACTACCAAATATCGCAGATTTTATGGAAACCATTACTAGATATTGTGGAAATTTTCCTCAAAAAATTTTCAGGCCCTTTATAACTTTTTCTACGATACAGGGGTTCAAAAAACTTTCTGCAAGGATTCCCCCTGTATACAGCAGAAAAGCTGTGATCCCCTGCCGAAAATAAGCCCCGGATTTCTGCGGCACAAGCCCATAATTTTTCCAGATCCCATACGATTGTCTGTATACAATACCTGCAAGATAAAAATACGCCGGAATATAGATCAGATACTGTGGCATCAGAAGTCCAGCTCCGGCCACACTGCCATAAATACCGAATTCCAGAACTGATAATGCCAGGATCATTCCTGTCTCCATTCCCAAAAACAGCATATATGCAACCGTCAAAGGCACTCCGAATATTGTAAATCCGCATAAAAACAACAGAAGAAAAAAACCTCCTCTTCGTCGCAGCACCTCCAGGAAATAAGCTCCACCGGAAATATCTTTTCCTGCAAAGCTGCGGATCAGATAAAAAGAAGCCAGGGTTTTCTGCTTCCACTCCATTTTCCATATCAGATTCGGCAACACATTTCCCGCAAAAAATCCGATCATAAAGAGGATCTCCGCCGGAAAACGTCCGGCATTTTTCCACTTCCGGTTCTCTGTCTTACTCTCCATTTACTCACCCTGTACCAGTTTACGCCTGTTTTTCCAGTAATATGACCGTTTTTCCACATGACAAAAAAGACCGGTCAGCTAAAAAGCTGTCCGGCCTTTGGTATTTCCAGAACTTTCTTCCATTGAAAGCTTATTTTGCGTAGTCAACCGCTCTGCTTTCACGAATCACATTAACTTTGATCTGTCCAGGATACTCAAGCTCTGCCTCGATCTGCTTTGCAATATCTCTTGCAAGGAGAACCATATCTGCATCACTTACATGATCCGGCACGACCATAACACGAATTTCTCTTCCTGCCTGAATAGCAAAAGATTTCTCTACACCCTTAAACTCATTAGTGATATCCTCAAGCTGTTTCAGACGATTGGTATAGGTTTCCAGAGTCTCACGTCTTGCTCCAGGTCTTGCTGCGGAAATTGCATCAGCAGCCTGTACAATACACGCGATCAAAGATTCCGGCTCCACATCACCATGGTGAGACGCAACCGTGTTGATAACGATCGGGGACTCCTTGTATTTCTTGCAGAGATCCACACCGATCTGAATATGAGAACCCTCTACCTCATGGTCAATGGATTTACCAATGTCATGAAGAAGTCCGGCACGCTTGGCCATACGCACATCCACACCAACTTCTCCTGCAAGAAGTCCGGAAAGCTGCGCAACCTCGATTGAATGTCTCAGAGCATTCTGTCCATAGCTTGAACGGAATTTCATACGTCCAAGAAGCTTCAGAAGTTCCGGATGGATTCCGTGTACCCCTACATCCATGGCAGCATTCTCACCGTCTTCCCGGATCTGTGCTTCCACTTCTTTCTGGGCTTTCTCTACCATCTCTTCAATTCTTGCCGGATGGATACGGCCATCCACGATCAGTTTCTCAAGAGCCACTCTGGCAATCTCTCTCCTGATCGGATCAAATGCGGAAAGTACCACTGCCTCCGGTGTATCATCAATGATCAGATCCACACCGGTAAGTGTCTCAAGTGTACGGATGTTACGGCCTTCACGACCGATGATCCTTCCCTTCATTTCATCACTTGGAAGCTGTACCACAGAAATCGTTGTCTCGGAAACATGATCCACTGCACATTTCTGAATAGCATTGACTACATATTCCCTGGCTTTCTTATTGGCATCTTCCTTGGCTCTGTTCTCAAGCTCTTTATAGAGTCTTGCAACATCCACCTTTACGTCATCTTCTACAGATTTCAGTAATTCTTCTTTTGCCTGTTCGGAGGTAAGACCTGAAACTCGTTCCAGTTCCTGTACTCCTTTTTCCTCAAGTTCATTTACTCGTTTTTCTTTTTCTTGTAACTCATTAAATTTCGCTGTACATTCCAGCTCACGCTTCTCCACTGCATTCGCTTTTTTGTCAACAGATTCCTCTTTTGACAAAACTCGCTTCTCGTATCTCTGCAGCTCGTTTCTCCGTTCCTTGGTTTCCCTTTCCAGTTCATTTTTAGTTCGCAGAGATTCTTCCTTTACTTCAAGTAAAGTTTCGCGTTTCTTGGTCTCTGCTGCTTTCAATGCTTCATCAAGAATATTCCTTGCCTTATCCTCTGCTGTACCTATGATTTCCGCATCCTTGCGTACTTTCTTGTCAACAGCAACCTTGCAAGTAACAGGAACTGCAATAAGTAGCGTGACTACCACAGCGACAATAACACCGATAATTGTGCCTGCCACAGGAGCACCTCCTTATTTAGTTTTCATTGTACAAATACAACAATACAAGTTT
>ENA-OWPD01001781-OWPD01001781.1-human-gut-metagenome-genome-assembly--contig:-NODE-1781-length-14932-cov-3.716273_pt1 | contig 14932 bp, 16 predicted proteins | sample MGYA00248262_ERZ651842 | MGnify/ENA primary metagenome ERZ651842 (study PRJEB26924, sample SAMEA4378253) | human gut metagenome | biome: human gut; feature: human-associated habitat; material: faeces... | reverse complement strand
CATACTCGATCTGCTCCGGCGTATCCAGCACGGGCCGGGTATTGGGCATACAGGCTACGGAGGTGAATCCTCCCCGGGCCGCCGCCGCCGCTCCGGTGGTGATGTCCTCCTTATATTCAAAGCCCGGCTCCCGCAGGTGGACGTGCATATCCACAAGGCCCGCGCATACGTTGAGGCCCCTGGCGTCGATCACCCGGGCCTCCGGTTCCCTCAAATCGCTTCCGATGACGGCCAGCTTGCCGTCCTCGATGAGAATATCCATCACGCCGCCGATCCCCCCCACGGGGTCCACCAGGCGGCCCTTCCGGATGAGCAGCTTCACTTTGTCGCTCCTTTCCCGCGTTCGTTTTTCCTCTTGGTATACATAAAGAAAGGGACCGGTTCCCCGTTCCCTCCGGCTTGACGAATTGCAGGTATATTATATCGTATCGCGCATTTTTTAGCAATGGATTTTTCTCCATTTCCGGACACAATAACGTCATACCGGAGAAAAGGAGGAGAAAAGCAAATGGAACACCATCACACCCTGCGCAATATTGGTATTGGCATGGCCGCCGGCGCCGCCTTGGGCATGGCGGTCCTCGCCCCCAGGCAGAAGACCCTGAAGGCCACCGCCAAGAAGGCTGTCCGCGCCATGGAGGACGTGGCTGAAAACGTGACTCAGACCCTGGGCATGTAATATGGCCGAACGGTTCTCACAGGGGTCGTTCTCTGTCCCCTTGGGATCCGTCCGGTCATAAAAAGGGCCCGCTCCGCACAAAAATGCGGGGCGGGTCCTTTCTCACGTCCGTGGAGACAGCCTGGGCAGAGGGATCTCCGGCATCAGTTCCCCGGAGATGATATCCAGCATCTCCTCGATCTTTTTGACATCCTCCTCGGGGAACCGCGCGCGGATGCGCGCCATCACCGTGCCCAGATAGCTGTAGCTGATGTTGTAGTAGTCAATGTACTTCTGGGTGACCACCAAATGGTACTCCCGCTTGTCCTCCTCCGACTGTTCCTTGCGCACATAGCCTTTCTGGATCAGATTGTTGATCTTATATGCGGCGTTGGGGGGTGAAATCCCCACAAAGCTGGAGAATTCGTTGACCGTAGGCCGCCCCAGCGCCATGATGATCTCCATGCAGAAGGTCTCCACAGTGGTGAGGCTTGCCTCCCGCTTCTGAAACCGTCCAAAAACCGCGCGATAAAAATGAAGCTTGAATTTGGTATACACTTCGTTAAAGGCCTGCTCCAGCATGCTGCTCCCCCCAAAAACGGCGTTCGTCCTACTTTATTTATTATATCTGATCCGCGCCGTTTTGGCAACGGTCATAGGCGCTTGGAGCTCCCGGAGCCATGCCGGTCGTCAGGTGTCACCCGATGGCAAAGGTCAGCTCGCCCTGAGCCGCCACCTTGCCGTCCACCTTGGCCACCGCCTTACCGAACCCCACGCTTCCCCGCCGCTCCACCAGCTCACAGGAGAGCTCCAGCACGTCGCCGGGCACCACCTGCCGTTTGAAGCGTGCATTTTTGATCCCGCCGAAGAACGCGATTTTTCCTCTGTTTTCCGGCAGAGACAGGATCGCCACCGCTCCCACCTGGGCCAGAGCCTCAATGATGAGCACCCCCGGCATGACGTGGTGCTGCGGGAAATGTCCGGCAAAAAAGGGCTCGTTGACGGTAACCGCCTTTCTGCCTTTGGCCCATACGCCGGGCTCGTAGTCGGTGATCCTGTCCACCAGCAGGAAGGGCGGACGATGGGGAATGATCTCCTGGATCTGATTGGCGTTCAGTTCCATCTCTTTATGCCTCCCATTTCTTCAGCAGAATACTGGCGTTATGGCCGCCGAACCCCAGGGAGTTGGACATGGCATAGCGGAGCAGGGCCTTCCGGCCCTCGTTGGGCACAATATCCAGATCGCACTCCGGATCGGGTTCCCGATAGCCGATGGTGGCGGGGGCAAAGTCCTCCTTCAGGCTGAGCGCGGTGAAAATGGCCTCCACCGCTCCGGCTGCCCCCAGCATATGGCCGGTCATGGACTTGGTGGAACTCATCATCAGCCTGCGGGCGTGTGCTCCAAAGGCAGTTTTGACCGCCTGCGTCTCACAGACGTCGTTCATCGGGGTGGAGGTGCCGTGGGCGTTGATATAGTCCACCTGCTCCGGCTCCACGCCCGCATCCGCCAGGGCCATGGTCATGCACCGGGCGGCTCCCGCGCCGCCCGGTGCAGGGGCCGTGATGTGGTGGGCGTCGCAGGTGGCGCCATAGCCCACCACCTCCGCCAGGATGGGCGCCCGCCGCCGCCGGGCGTGTTTCAGCTCCTCCAGCACCAGAATGCCGGCCCCTTCACCCATCACAAAGCCGCTGCGCGCCGCGTCAAAGGGGATGGAAGCCCTGTCCGGCTCCTCCGCCGTGCTCAGGGCGTGCATGGAGGTAAAGCCTCCCATGGCCAGCTCGTTGACAACGGCCTCCGCGCCCCCGCAGAGGACCACATCGGCATAGCCGTCCCGGACCTGTCGGAGGGCGTCGCCCACGGCGTTGGTCCCTCCCGCGCAGGCCGTGGTGGGACATGTCGCCATGCCTGTGATCCCATATTTGATGGCGATCTGAGCCGCGGCCATGTTGCCGATGGCCATGGGAATAAAGAAGGGGGATATCCTGTCATACCCCTTTGCCTCCCCTTTGGCGCACTCATGCTGCATGGTGGTGAGCCCTCCGATGCCGCAGGAGACGATGAGCCCACACCGATAGGGGTCCTCGGCGGAGAACTCCAGCCCGCTCTGCGCCACCGCCTCTCCGGCGGCGGCCAAGGCGAATTGGGCAAAGCGGTCCATCTTCCGCGCCTCCCGCTTTTCCATATAGTCGGCGGGCTCAAACCCCTTTACCTCGCCCGCCAGCTTGGCCTTCATACCGGAGGTATCGTACAGGGTGATGGGTGCGATGCCGCAGGTCCCGGCCCGTACTGCCAGCCAGCTCTCCTCCACGGTAAGCCCCAGGGGCGTGACCGCTCCCATACCGGTAATGACTACCCTTCTCTTCTCCATGGTCTCCTCCTTATTTATACGGCCATGCCGCCGTCCACACAGAGCACCTGCCCGGTGAGATAGCTGCTTTGTTCGGCGGCGAAGAAAGCCACCGCGTTTGCCACGTCCTCCGGCTGGCCGGCGCGTCCCTCCGGGATGGTCTTGCACATCTCGGTGCGGACAGCCTCCGGCAGAGCGGCGGTCATATCCGTGGCGATGAATCCGGGAGCCACCGCGTTGACGGTGACGTTCCGGCTGGCCAGCTCCTTAGCGAGGCTCTTGGTCAGGCCGATGAGGCCCGCCTTGCTGGCGGAATAGTTGGTCTGGCCTGCGTTGCCCCGCAGACCCACCACGCTGCTCAGGTTGACGATGCGGCCATAGCGCTGGCGCACCATCCGGCGTGCGGCCTCCTTGCAGCAGAGGAACGCACCCTTGAGGTTGGCGTTCAGGACGGTGTCAAAATCTTCCTCGGAAAGGCGGAGGATGAGGTTGTCGCGGGTGACGCCCGCGTTGTTGACGAGAATATCCACGCGGCCAAAGGCATTCACTGCTTCTTCGAACAGCTTCTTGCAGCCCTCGGCAGTGGAGACGTCGGCCTGCACGGTGACGGCCTCGACGCCAAGCTCTTTGCACAGTGCGGCAGTCTCGGCGGCAGCGGCCTCACCGTGGCAGTAGTTGACCACCACATTGCAGCCCTGCTTTGCCAGCGCAACACAGACAGCCCGGCCGATGCCCCGGCTCCCGCCGGTGACGACGGCGGCACGGGTCAGCTTTTCTTCGCTCATGCCTGTGCCTCCTTCCAGCTGGTGAGGAAAGCTTCCAGCTCTTCTGCCGTCTCGACAGCGGTGCAGTGGACGTCTGCGCCCAGCGTCTTTTTCACGAAGCCGCTCAGGGCCTTGCCCGGGCCGACTTCGAGAATGTCGGTGACGCCCAGCTCGCCCAGACGGCGGAGGGTATCTTCCATGTAGACGCTGCTCTGCACCTGCTTTTCCAGCAGAGCGGGGATGCTGTCGCTGTCTGCCTTTTCGTGGCCGAGGCAGTTAAAGAGGACAGGCGTCTCCATCTCGCCAAAATGCTCAGACTCAAAGCGCTTTGCCAGCGCGTCACCGGCGGGGTGCATCAGCTTGGTGTGGAAGGGACCGCTGACCTTCAGCGGGATGCAGCGGCGGGCGCCTGCGGCTTTTGCCAGCTCAGCGGCCTTTTCCACGGCGGCTTTTTCGCCGCCGATGACCAGCTGGCCCGGGCAGTTGTAATTGCAGATCTGCACACAGCCCAGAGCAGATGCCTCTTCGCAGCACTTTGCCAGTGCGTCGCGGTCAAGGTTCATCACAGCGGTCATGCCGCACTCGATGCCCTTGGCGGCGTCGGCCATGGCTTTGCCGCGGAAGGCAGCCAGCTCCACAGCCTGCTTGGCCGTGAAGACACCGGCGGCTTCCAGCGCGGAGTATTCGCCCAGCGACAGACCGGCCAGATAGTCGGCCTTGACGCCTTTTTCCTTCGGGACAGCCGTGACACCGGCGGCGAAGGCCACCATGCAGGGCTGGGTGTACTGAGTCAGATTCAAAACGCCTTCCGGGTCGTCGAAGCAGACGCTCTCCAAATCAAAGTCAAGCTCTGCGGCGTTGAACGCCTCCCGGAACGCGGGGTATCTCTCGTAAAGGTCTTTGCCCATGCCGGGGTGCTGAGAGCCCTGACCGGCATACAGAATGGCAAGCTTCATTGGTGTTTCCTCCAATCATCCATCAGTTCATCCATCAGCTCCCGGACACTGCGCATCCGGTCGAGACGGCCCACGTTGGCCCCGCAGAAGAAGAGTCCCTCTTCCACATTGCCCTTCACGGCCTCGATGAGGGCGTGGGTGATGCAGTAAGGCACCTTGGCCGGCTCACAGGCTTTGAGACAGCGGGCGCAGTGCTTCGGCGGGAAGCGCAGACCCTGTTCAAGCTTCTGCACCAGCGGAGTGGCCAGCGCACGGCCCGGCATTCCCACAGGGCTGTGGATGATGCGCACATCTTCGGGCTTGGCCGCCAGCAGGACATCCTTATAGGTCTGGCTGGCGTCGCACTCGTAGGTGGGGATGAAGCGGGTGGCGAGCTGTGCGCCCGCAGCACCCATCTTAGTATAGTGGGCGATGTCCTCGCCCGTGTAGACACCTCCGGCCACGAAGACCGGGATGTCGTGGCCGAACTGAGCCTCGAAAGGCTTCACCTCGGCCAGCACTTCGGGCAGGATCTCGTCGAGAGTCTGGCATTTTCCAGCCAGAAGCTCTTCTTCCGAAAAGCCCAGGTGCCCGCCGGCCTTGCAGCCCTCGATGACCACGAAGTCGGCGGTGCGGTTGAAGGCTTTTGCCCACCGGCGGAGGATGAGCTTTGCAGCACGTCCGCTGGACACGATGGGTGCCAGCGCAACGTCAGCTCTTTCCACCAGGCCGGGCAGCTCCAGCGGGAGGCCCGCACCCGATACGATGGCATCCACACCTGCCTCCACAGCAGTGCGGACGGCGTCGGCGTAGTTCTGGGTGGCGACCATCGCGTTGATAGCCACCAGTCCCGCGCCGTTGGCGATCTCTTTCGCTTTGGCGATCTCTTTTTTCAGCGCGCGGAGATTCGCTGCGTAAGGGTCGCGGGCAAAGTCGGGTTCTCGGTAGCCTGTGTCGGCGGTGGAGATGCACCCCATGCCGCCGCAGGCCGCGACCGCACCGGCCAGCCCGCCGAGGGAAACGCCCACGCCCATGCCGCCCTGTAAGACAGGCACGGCCAGCGTCTTGCCTGCGAGGGTCAGCATAACTCGCTCAGCGAATGCATCCGCTGCCTCCCACTCTCCCACAGCTCGTCGAGGATCTCAGCCACAGGCCGCACCTCGTGGAGCATACCGGCCACCTGACCGGCCATCAGACTGCCTGTGGCGGTATCGCCCTCAAAGACGGCGCGCCGCAGACTGCCCAGCGTGTATTTTTCCAGCTCCATCTTGTCGGCGCCGGCCTTTTCCTGCCGGACATACTCGCGGCTCATCCGGTTTTTCAGCACACGGACGGGGGTGCCGCCGATGCGGCCGGTGACGATGGTGTCGCTGTCCTTGGCGCGCAGAAGCGCGGCCTTGTAGTTCTCGTGGACGGGGCATTCCTCACTGACCAGAAGGCAGGTACCCACCTGAACGCCGCAGGCTCCCAGTGCGAAGGCTGCCGCCAGCTGGCGGCCATCGGCGATGCCGCCCGCCGCGATGACAGGGACATCTACAGCGTCCACCCCCTGCGGGACGAGGGCCATGGTGGTCAGCTCGCCGATGTGGCCGCCGCTCTCGCAGCCCTCGGCGATGATGCCGTCGATGCCATAGCGCTCCAGCCGCTTGGCCAAAATGGGGGCGGCTACCACGGGGAACACCTTGATACCCGCCTCTTTCCAGGCGGGGACGTATTTGCCGGGGTTGCCCGCGCCGGTGGTCACCACCTGCACCCCCTCCTCTGCCACCACCTTGGCCAGAGCGTCGATGTGGGGGTTCATCAGCATCAGGTTGACGCCGAAGGGCTTGCCGGTGTTCGCCTTGGCGGCGCGGATCTCGGCCCGCAGGGCCTCGGCGTCCATCCCGCCGGAGGCAACCAGGCCCAGGGCACCCGCGTTGGACACGGCGGCGGCGAACGCTCCGGTGGCGATGTTGGCCATGCCGCCCTGGATGATGGGGAACTCAATCCCCAAAAGCTCGTTTAATTTCATAGAAACTCCTTATGAAACGCCTCCGCGAAAAAGCCTCGCAGAGTTTCCCCGCCCGCAGGCGGGGAAATAAAATGAAATCCGTTTTCGGTCGCGATATGTGCGTGGACGAAAACACTTCTCAGCCCAAAAGTGTGAGTGTTATCCGGCGAAGCCGGACAAAACTTGCGTGCGGGGGCTGCATCTCTCTCCAACAAGCGGCTCTGCCGCTTGTTGGAAGCTACGCCAGCTCCAGCAGAGCCCCGGCCCAGGTCAGCCCGCCGCCGAAGCCCACACACAGGGCTTTCTGGCCGGAGGTGATGGCCCCGCCGCCCACCAGCTCGTCCAGCAGCAGGGGAACGCTGGCGGCGGAGGTGTTGCCGGTGCGCTCGATGTTGCCGGGGCACCTGGCCGGGTCGATGCCCAGCTTCTTCACGGCAAAGTCGATGATGCGCTGGTTGGCCTGGTGGAACACGAAGAGGTCGATGTCCTCCGGGGTAAGGCCAGCCCGGTCCAGCACCTCCCGGGCACAGCGGGGCACAGCCTCCACGGCGAAGCGGAACACCGACTGGCCGTCCATATGGACATGGGGAGGCGCGGCAGTGTTGACGCCGGGGACGTAGAGCACCTCTGAGTTGCCCCGGCAGCCCAGCACGGCGTGGAGGGAGGGGTAGTTTGCCCCCCACTCCACCAGGGCGGCCCCGGCGCCGTCGCCGAAGAGCACACAGGTGCTCCGGTCGCCAAAGTCCATGACCCGGCTGAGGATTTCCGCCCCCAGCACCAGGCCGTACTTCCGGGGGGTGGAGGCCAGCAGGCACTCGGCGGTGTGCAGAGCGTACACAAAGCCGGAGCAGGCGGCGTTCAGATCAAAGCATATGGTATCCTCCGGAAAGCCCAGCTCCTTTTGGAGCAGGCAGGCGGCGGCGGGGGAAAGAAAATCCGGGGTGACTGTGGCCACCAGGCAGATGCCGATTTCGCCGGGGGCGACGCCGCCCCGCTCCAGTGCCTGCCGGGCGGCGGCCAGACAGAGGGAGGTGTGGCTCTCGCCGTCGGTGCAGTAGCGTCGGGAGCGGATGCCGGTGCGGGTGGAGATCCACTCGTCGTTGGTATCCACGATTTTGGCCAAATCATCGTTGGTCACGACCTTTTTGGGCACGGCGGAGCCGGTGCTGATTAACTTAATCCCGTTCATGTACGCTCCTTTCTCAGGGCCTTCGCGCCCATCGCGCGGAATTTTTTATAGCGCCCGGCGGCCAGAGCCGGACCGCTGAGCTTGCCCAGGGCGTTGAGCTCCTTGACCAAGGCGGTGTCCAGAGTCCGGAACAGGGCGGCGGGGTTGGTGTGAGCCCCTCCCTCGGGCTCAGGAATGATGCGGTCGGCCACCTCCAGCTCCAGCAGGTCGGCGGCGGTGAGCTTCATCACGCCGCAGGCCTCGTCGCTGCGGGAGGCGTCCTTCCACAGGATGGCGGCAAAGCCCTCCGGGGAGAGGACGGAGTACACCGCGTTCTCCAGCATGAGCACGCGGTTGCCCACGCCCAGGGCCAGGGCGCCGCCGCTGCCTCCTTCCCCGGTGACCACGGAGACTATAGGCACGGTGAGACGGCTGGACAGGGCCAGGGTGCGGGCGATGGCCTCCGCCTGGCCCCGGGCCTCGGCCTCCAGGCCGGGGTAGGCGCCGGGGGTGTCGATGAAGGTGATGACGGGACGGCGGAACTTCTCCGCCTGAAGCATGAGCCGCTGGGCCTTGCGGTAGCCCTCTGGTGAGGGCATGCCGAAGTGGAGGGACAGGTTTTCCTCCAGGGAGCGGCCCTTCCGGTGGCCGATGACGGTCACCGGCTTGCCGTGGAACAGGGCGACGCCGCCCAGGATGCTGCCGTCCTCGGCGCACAGGCGGTCGCCCCGTTGCTCAAAGAAATCGGTAAACAGGTGCTTAATGAAATCTGCCGTGCCGGGGCGCTCCGGGTGGCGGGCCAGGGCTACCCTCTGGGCGGGGGTCAGCTTACTTGCCATGCGCGTCGCCCCCCTTTCCATGGAGCTTCAGCAGATGGAGCAGGGTGGCGCGCAGCGCGTCCCTTGGAACGATGGCATCCAGGAAGCCGTGCTCCAGCAGATATTCGGCGCTCTGGAAGCCCTCGGGGAGCTTTTCGCCGATGGTCTGCTCAATCACCCGCGGGCCGGCAAAGCCGATCAGGGCGCCGGGCTCGGCCAGCATGATGTCCCCCAGGCTGGCAAAGCTGGCGGTGACGCCGCCGGTGGTGGGGTGGGTGAGCACCGAGATGTAGAGGCCGCCCTTCTGGGAGAACCGCCCCAGGGCGGCGGAGGTCTTGGCCATCTGCATCAGGGAGAGGATACCCTCCTGCATCCGGGCCCCGCCGCTGGCGGAGAAAAGGATGAGGGGGAGCTTGTACTTGTCGGCGTACTCCACCAGCCGGGTGACCTTCTCCCCGACGGCGGCGGACATGCTGCCCATGAAAAAGCGGCTGTCCAGGGCGCCCACGGCCACCCGCTGGCCCCCGATGCGGCCGGCGGCGGTGACCACCGCCTCGTTCATGCCGGTGCGGCGGCGGGCGCCGTCCAGCTTGGCCTCATAGCCGGGGAAGTCCAGCGGGTTGTTGGAGGCCAGGGGGGCGTCCAGCTCCCGGAAGGTACCCTTGTCCAGAATGAGGCTCAGGCGGTAATAGGCCCCCACGGGGTAGTGGTGCCCGCACAGGGGGCAGACATAGCGGTGGCCTACCAGCTCCCGGCGGGGCACCGCCTTGCCGCAGGCGGGGCAGGCCTCCCCGGTGTGGGCCGGAGCGGGGGAGGAGCCCCGCAGGGCCTTGAGGGAGAGGAGCTTTTGGCGGCGCTGTGCAAAGACGCTGCTCATACCTCACGCACCTCCCCGCTGCCGCTCCAGGCCAGAAGGGTGTCCATATGGGCCTCTAGAAAGCCGGTGGAGTAGTTGCCCCGGACGAAGTCAGGGTGGTGGAGGATCTGGTGGAGCAGGTCGGTGTTGGTAGCCGGTCCCTCAATGACCAGCTCCTCCAGGGCCCGGCGCATCCGGCGGATGGCCTCCAGGCGGGTGGGGGCGTGGACGATGATCTTGGCGACCAGCGAGTCGTAGTAGGGGGAGACGGCGTAGCCGTTATAGAGCATGGAGTCCACCCGCACGCCGGGGCCGCCGGGAAAATGCAGGAATTCCGTAGTCCCCGGACAGGGGCGGAAGCCGGCTGCGGCGTCCTCGGCGTTGACCCGGCACTCGATGGCGTGCCCGGTGAGGGATACCTCCTCCTGCGTGAGGGAGAGGGGCAGGCCGGCGGCAATGCGCAGCTGTTCCCGCACCAGATCCAGACCGGTGACCAGCTCGGTGACCGGGTGCTCCACCTGGATGCGGGTGTTCATCTCGATGAAGTAGAACTTCCCATCCTGGTCCAGCACGAACTCGATGGTGCCCGCGTTCTCATAGCCGGCGGCCCGGGCGGCCGCCACTGCCGCCGCGCCCATCGCCTCCCGCAGCTGGGGGGAGAGGGCCTTGGAGGGGGACTCCTCCACCAGCTTCTGATTCTTGCGCTGGATGGAGCAGTCCCGCTCCCCCAGGTGGATCACAGCCCCGTGGCGGTCGGCCAGGATCTGAAACTCGATGTGCCTGGGGTTGAGGATGAGCTTCTCCAGATAGAGCTGTCCATCACCGAAGCAGGCCAGGGCTTCCGCCCTGGCCTCCTCGAACTTGGCGACTAACTCCTCAGGCCGGTCCACCCGGCGCATCCCGCGGCCTCCGCCTCCGGCGCTGGCCTTCACCAGCACCGGGTAGCCGATGGCCTCCGCCACAGCCTGGGCGTCCTGGGCGGTGGATACCGGCCCGTCGGAGCCGGGGACCACAGGGACGCCGTGGGACTGCATCAGGGCGCGGGCGGCCGCCTTGTTGCCCATGGTCCGGATCACATCCCCGGAGGGGCCGATGAAGGTCAGCTCCAGGTCGGCGCACCGCTGGGCAAATTCCGCGTTTTCGGAGAGAAAGCCGTAGCCGGGATGCAGGGCGTCGCACCCGGTCTGGCGGGCCACGGTCAGCAGGGCGTCCACATTCAGATAGCTGTCGGCGGCCTTGGCCGGACCGATGCAGACAGCCTGGGTGGCCAGCTGGACATGGAGGGCGTCCGCGTCGGCGGAGGAGTACACCGCCACCGTGTCCACCCCCAGCTCCCGGCAGGCCCGGAGGATCCGTACCGCGATCTCGCCGCGGTTGGCGATCAATATACGCTGAAACATCGCTTAAAGCCTCCGGACCCGGAACAGGGGGGCGTCAAAGCCTGCCAGGCTCCCGTTGTCCATCAGAACTTCTTCGATCACGCAGTCCATGGGGGCGGGGATCTCGCTCATCATCTTCATGGCCTCCAGGATGCACACCGTCTGGCCCTTCTTGACCCGATCCCCCGCCTGTACAAAGGGGGCGGAGTCCGGTCCGGAGGCGGCGTAGAAGGTGCCCACCAGGGGGGCCTTGATGTACTCAGCCCCGCTCTCCTGAGGAGGCTGAGCAGCGGGCGCGGCGGAAGGAACGGGGACCGCGGCCGGGCTGGGAGCGGCCGCCGCCGGGGCGGCGGTCACGGTCCGGTCCAGCTTGAGCCGGGTCCCGTTCTGCTCCAGCTCCAGTCCGGTGAGCGTGGAGCGCTCAAAGCGCTCCATCAGGGCGTAAATGGATTCCAGATCCATGGGAACAGTCACCTCTCGCGTTGAAATCAGGCCTCCTTGGCCTCCAGGTAGCGGACGATGTCGCCCACGGTCTTCATGTTGGGACGGTCCTCGTCAGCGATGGACAGGCCCAGCTGCTCCTCCAGAGCGATGTTCAGCTCTACGGCGTCCAGGGAATCGGCGCCCAGATCCTCAGCCAGGGTGGCCTCCATGGTCACGTCCTCCAACTCGCAGCTCAGGGTGTCAACAATAATATCGCGTACTTTCTCAAACATGGGAATGCTCCTCTCATTTTTCGACATAATTCATTCAAATATTTTAGTTAAACTTTTTTAACTAAAAATATTTAAGCGTATTGTACCAGCTTTCCGAAGAAAGTCAATGGGGATTTTCTACAAAATGGCTCGGGTGCAAGAGGACGGATTTGGAACGCCTAGGGGCGGATAGATGAGAGATCGAAAAGGAAAGCTATAAAAAAGTTGTGTAAAGCCTAAAAACTGAGGCTTTACACAACTTTTGTTCCAACAAAATTTTCGAGGCATTCCACAGAGATGAAAATCAGTCCTCCAGCATCCGGTAACCGATGCCCAGCTCCGTCAGAACGTACTTGGGCTCGGAGGGATTCTCCTTCAACTTCCGGCGGATATTGGCCATGTTGACCCGGAGGATTTGGTTGCTGCTGCTGCCGTAGGGACCCCAGACGTGCTCCTGGATGAAGTCATAGGTGAGGACCTTGCCGGCGTGGATGCACAGCAGTTCCAGGATCTTGAACTCGTTTTGGGTAAAGTGGATCTCCTCGCCGTCCAGCAGGACCTGGTGCTTGGCGATATCCACTGTCAGGTCCTTGATATGATAGATGTCCTTCTGGGAGCCGCGGCTCAGCTTCAGCCGGTCGGCCCGGCGCAGAGTGGTACGGATGCGGGCCAATAACTCCGGGACGCCGAAGGGTTTGACGATGTAGTCGTCCGCCCCCATGTCCAGGGCCTTCACCTTCTCCGACTCCCGGTCCCGGGCGGAGATGATGATGACGGGGGTTTCCTGGGGCAGACCGCTGAGTTCCTGGAGTACCTCGATCCCATCCATGTCCGGCAGGCCCAGGTCCAGCAGGACCAGGTCGGGCCCGTGGGAGAAATAGAGGGACAGGCCCTCTTTCCCGGCAAAGGCGGGAATGGGCTTATAGTCGTTGGCGCTTAGGGCCCGGCAGATAAAGTTGCTGATGGTATGCTCATCCTCAATGACCAGGATCACACGTTTTTCATTCATCTTTGATCTCCTCCATAGGAAGGCCGAAGCGGAACACAGCCCCGCCCTCCGGATCGTTTCCAGCGGCGAAGAAACCGTCATGGGCCTTAATGATGCTTTGACAGACGGACAGGCCGATCCCCATTCCCCGGGACGAGTCGCCGGAGAGGTTGTCAGTGAGCTGCCGTCCGCTCTGTACGGCGCGGCTGACTTCCGGGGAGATGCCGCGCCCCCGGTCGCGCACCTCCACCACCGCCCAGTCATCCTGGCGGAAGAGGTGCAGCTGGATGTGCTCCCGGTCCCCTGAGTGGCGGATGGCATTTTCCAGCAGGTTGACGATCACCTGCTTGATGAGCATGGGCTCCATGGGCAGATAGAGAATGTCCTCCGAAAGGTTCAGGGCGATCGGGAAGTCTGGGAAACGGCGGCGGATGGTGAGGAGGGCGTCGCCGGCCACCTCCTCCAGCATCTCCTCCTGCTTGTTCAGCGGCATGGTGCCATCCCGGATCTTCGTGATAGACAGCAGGTTCTCCACCATAGCGATCAGGGCGTCAGCGTCACTTTTGATGTCCTGGACCAGAGAGAGGTTTTTTTCCGACTGGGCGATCTCCTCGCTGGAGAGGAGGACGGAGGCTGCGCCGGAGATGGCGGTCAGGGGGGTGCGCAGATCGTGGGAGACTGCCCGGAGAATGTTGCCCCGGATGGTCTCCCGGGCGGCCTCCAGCTGAATGGCGGCCTTTTCCTCGTTCAGCTTGGCGTTGAGTTCGTACAGTGCCTTGGTATCCTGCTCCCGCTTCATGGCCTCCACAGCCTGAAGCTTGACCCGGGAGGTGAGGGCGCACACGACGCCGGAAATCAGGGTCATGCTGACCATGGCCACCGGGTAGCCGCTGTAACTGAGGGAGAAGGCGCGGTATGGGAACATGAAGAAGTAATTGATGCAGAAAGCGCCTACCAAAGAGGCAATGAGGCCGTAGAAATATCCATTGGTCAGCAGGGAAATAAACATGACTGACAGAACAAAAACCAGGGCGGAGTTGTTCTCTGCACCGGTATGTCCGATCAGGGTGTCACTGACTAGGTAAGCCGCACATAAAAACAGCAGGGTGGTGAACAGATTGCGGGGGACTGGGGGGAGAAAACGCGTAACCCGGAGATACCCACGGTACAGCCGGATGAGTGGATTACATGACAAGGGTGGTTCCCTCCTTCTAATGGGTAAGCTTTCAGAGCCGGCAGGTGCTGTCTGTATCCGTTTCAGAAGATAATACTATTATAGCAGAAAACGGAAAAACCGTAAAGGGAGGAGAAAAAAGTCTTGTCTAGGCGGACAGCGGCAGGGAGGGGGAGACGATGAAGAACGGGAAAAGTCGAATAAGACCTTGCATCTATGCCCCGGTCTGGTGTAAAATAACATGGTATTATATTGTTACAAAGGAGACGAGGAGGGATCATCATGGCTGAAGAACGGATCAATGGCGCCCCCGCTGCGGAGGGCCCGGCTCCCAGCCAGAATTTTATCCATGAGTTTATTGCGGAGGACATTGCCCCCGGCGGACGGTGCGCCGGGATGCAGGTCCATACCCGTTTTCCGCCTGAGCCCAACGGCTATCTGCACATCGGGCACTGCAAGGCGCTGATCATCGACTTTGGCTCTGCGGAGAAGTTCGGCGGCATCTGCAACCTGCGGATGGACGACACGAACCCCGCCAAAGAGGACACCGAGTTTGTGGAGGCCATCCAGGAGGACATCCACTGGCTTGGTTTCGACTGGGGCGACCGCTTCTTCTACGGCAGCGACTATTTTGACAAGACCTATGAGCTGGCGGTAGGCCTCATCAAAAAGGGCCTGGCCTATGTGTGTGAGCTCACGCCGGAGCAGTTCAAGGAGTACCGGGGCGATGTGAACACCCCCGCCCGCTCTCCCTGGCGGGACCGACCCATTGAGGAGTCCCTGGACCTGTTCCAGCGTATGAAGAATGGGGAGTTCCCCGAAGGTAAGTATACCCTCAGGGCCAAGATCGACCTGGCCAGCGGCAACTTCAATATGCGGGACCCGGTGCTCTACCGTATTCGGTATATCGAGCATCACCGCCAGGGCACCAAGTGGTGCATCTTCCCCATGTACGACTTTGCCCACCCCATCCAGGACGCCCTGGAGGGCATCACCCACTCCCTCTGCTCCCTGGAGTATGAGGACCACCGGCCCCTGTACGACTGGGTCATCAACAACACCGATGTGCCCAGCAAGCCCCGTCAGATCGAGTTTGCCCGCCTTGGCATCAACTACACCGTCATGTCCAAGCGGAAGCTGCGCAAGCTGGTGGAGGAGC
>ENA-OWPD01001774-OWPD01001774.1-human-gut-metagenome-genome-assembly--contig:-NODE-1774-length-14995-cov-8.542303_pt1 | contig 14995 bp, 11 predicted proteins | sample MGYA00248262_ERZ651842 | MGnify/ENA primary metagenome ERZ651842 (study PRJEB26924, sample SAMEA4378253) | human gut metagenome | biome: human gut; feature: human-associated habitat; material: faeces... | reverse complement strand
GAAGAAGCTCCCACTTCAAAAATTACAAAGTAATTTTAAGTGGGAGAGGTTCACAGTAATAGCAGTAAGTGGATATCCAGCAAATCCTTGCATAACATACATACCTACAGCTAGTACAGCTAATGTTTCTAATCCTTTTGCTTTTGCAGCTTCAGACATAATTATAGATGCAACAACTCCTCCAGTAAGTGGCGGAGTAGCAATTACTAGCATATCCCAAGAAAAGAAAAGTTGTCCTAGTAAAAGAGTACCAATACAGATGCCACAGATTCCAAATATAGATATAACTAGTGTTTTCCATTGTGCAATTAACTCTCTAACACTGAGCATAGTACCCATATGAGTTATCAAAAAATACATAGATAGATAAATTATATTTGTGGAAAATCCTGCCTTAGCAATGATATCTGCTGGAAATATTGTCCAATATCCCACTAAAAAAAGTACTGCAGTTATAAAAACTGATGGAATGATAGCTTTTGTTTTTGTAGAAATTATCTCTCCTATAACTAGAGCTGCAAGTACTAAAATAAAAGAAACCAATAAACTCATAATCTTTCCTCCCTTTTAAACTATATTTTTTATTTGTACTATTTTTTTAGTAATTCATTATTAAAAAAATAGCATATTTGATTGTATAATTATAGCATTTATAGTAAAAAAGTCAATAAGAAATTAGATAGTATCAGAATTCTTTTTCAAAAAATATTCAAATTTTTTTCAACTATTTTTTTATATTATTTGCAATAGTTAAAGCTTCTTCATCTTTTTTCTTCTAAGTCTTACATTTTTAGAAATTTCTAATTGAATATCTTTTGGTGTTTTAAAATTAAAAAAATCAAATTTCATATATAATATATTAGATAAAAATAAAGAAGTTTCTATTGAGTAATAATAAGTGAGATTAGTGCTATGCCTAATCTAGGTAATAGATATTATTCATATATTTGATACTAAATGTAAATAGTATGTTACTGAGAAATCCATAATGTAAAAAAGAGAGATATTAGTTATCTCTCTCTTTGGTTGAATTATATTTTAAAAATATTAGAATTTGTAAGTTAGTCTACCAGTAGTTATACCTTCTCCAGTAGAATCAACAGTATAAGCAAGAGTAGTTTCTACTTTATCAGCAAAATCTAAAGTTAGATGGAAACCAGCATTTGCTACTCCAGCACTATGTTTTTCAATAGGTCTAGCATACTCTTTTTCAACATCTAAAATAGTAAATTTATCTCTCCAATCATCAACATTCATAAGTTCTTTATTATATCCAACATTTGCTCCTATTTTAGCAGCAAATTTCTCATTAAATCTTATGTCATGTTCAGCACTGACTTTAAGATATATTTCATTAGAGAAATTTGTAGAGCTATCAACATAAGCATCATTAAATCCATTTCCATTTTTTTCTTTTATATCATCATGTCCAAAGTAAGTAGTTCTTAGACCAGTAGCTAGATTAAGATTAGTATTTTCTTGAACTTTTATATCTCTATATATCTCATTTTTTAAAGATATACTATATGAATCAAAACTTGCTGATTTACCTAATCCTTCAGCTTCATTTCTATCTAATTTATTGTTACTATAGATACCATTTATTCCTAGATTATACCCAAAATCATTTTCAAATTTATGATTTAAAGAGTAACCAATAACAAAGGAATTGATATCATTTTTACTTCCGTTTAGATAACTTAGTTTAGTATATTGATATCCAGCAAAAATATTATCATTATTTGTAATAACATTATCTTGAGAAAGAACTAAGGTAGTATCTTCAGTATTGTACTCTATAGTTCTATATACATCTTTACTATTTTCTTTAGAATTTTTATGAAAAGCCCCAATTTTATAATTACCATTTAAGATAACAGCTTCTACTCCAGAGTTATCTTGACTAGCATATTCTCCAGTTAAGTACGATCTACTAGCAAACAGTTTATCTTGTACATCAAGTAGGTCAGTACCTCTATTAAGAATTTGAGCGTTGATATTAGCATATTCTTTAGCAGAGATATCAAATCTTCTGAAAAGCATTTCTCCTTCTCCTGCTTTTCCTTCATGGAAAATATAAAGATTATCTAGGTCCTGAGACATAGAAGTATAACCATCTATTTTCGTATCAAAAATTTGAAGATGTTTTCCGGTATTAGTAGTAAGAAATACTCCTGTTCTTCTTTCAGGTTTATCTTTAGTATAAGCAACTAAATATACTTTATCATTTAAGGATAAACTACTACTTTCACAAGCTGCAACATCATCAGGAATAAAATTTTCTTCAACTCTTTCCCAAGTTTTTCCATTATCAGAAGTAGCATAAACAACTCTTTTTTTAGATTCCCTGCTAGTTTCAGGTTTAGCAGCTAAATATATTTTTCCATTATGGTGAAATATATTACTTTCACTACTTATATCAGGTTTTCCAAATGCTCCCACAGGATAATTTTCAGGTCTTAAAATTGCTGAATTCCAAGTTTTTCCATTGTCAGTGCTATATATAAAGCCAGAAGTAGCAGTAGATTTATCAGGTTGGTCTTTTTCATGGTGCCAGGCTTGAATAGGCATATAAATAGTACCATTGTAATACATTCCACTTCCAGGTCCTTGTAATACATATTTATATCCTTCTGGAGTTAAATCTTTCAAACTTTGACCTTTATCCCAAGTTTTTCCACCATCATCTGAGGTATACATAAAAAAATCAGATTTTTCACTGGTAGGCTTAGTAGTTATAAATTTATCATTTTGGTATCCAAAAAGAAAAGTTCGACCAGTGTCGCTATTGTGTACAATAGCAGGATCTGATATTCCTAATCCATTTTCAGGAGTAATAATAGTTTTATCACTCCATGTATTTCCACCATCATGAGAAATTTTTATGGCAAAATCAACACCAGTATTTAATCCAATATCACCATATCCATCGTGTCTATAATCAGCTACTGCAATTATAGTACCTTGGGAAGTAGTTGTAATAGCAGGAATTCTATAATAATTTGTATTTGTAGTATCTCCTTTTTTAAATAAAATCATTCCTTCATTCCAACCATCATTAGGTGCTGCAATAACTCCAGTAGCAAGTGAACAAAAAAGTGTAAGTAATGCTAATCTTTTCATAAATCCATATTCCTCCATTTAGATATTAGTATATTTATTTTTGTTTTTTGTACTCGGGAACATGCTTTGATTATATATTTTTCGTTCTCAAAAAGCAACTGTTTTTTTCAGCAAAAAAACAAAATGTAAAATTAAAGGTTAAATATAATTAAAATAATATATTATATAAAACGGTTGTAATAAAAAAAGAAAGCTTTATTCTAAAAGTAAAACTTAAATTATAGAAAAATAGTGATGTTAAACTATGTTGTACTTTTTATATCGAAATATAATTTAAAACGAACAATTTTATAAAAAAATGACATAATTTTGACACAAGTGAAATAAAAAATATAAAATTAAATAAATTGAGCTTATTATGACAAGAAAGTGTGGTAAAATCTTTGGAAATTTAAGGAGGTGTGTATGTATCTAGACTATATTAACTATTTTAGAGGATTTGCTATATTGCTGGTTGTGTTAGGGCATTTTCTATATTTTCCAGAGAGTACAGTAACAGAAAAATTGATAAAAGCAATTATCAAGGGAGGAACAAGTCCCTTTGTATTTATATCAGGTTTTCTATTTCATCATATATTCTATAGAAGAGGTTTTGATTATAAAAAATTTATGAAAAATAAGTTAAAAAATGTATTGCTTCCTTATACTATAGTAGTTATTCCAGGGCTTATCTATGCAGTACATCAGCACCAGTTAGATTTATTTATATATGAAAAAAATAAAATACTATATACATTACTTTATTATTTATCAGGGAATGCTCTTACTGCTACTTGGTATATTCCCTTTGCTATGTTATTATTTATAGCTTCACCTATATTTATCAAATTTATAGAGTTAGAAGATAGAAGACAAAGGATAATTATTTTTTTATTATTGATTATAAGCATGATAATTCAAAGACCTATTAGAGATCTTACAATAAATATTTTTCAAGCTTTTATATATTTCTCTCCATTTTATTGCTTAGGAATATATATATCTATGAATAAAGAGAGAGCAAGAGATATATTAGAGAAAAATATATTATATCTTGGAATTTTATGGGGAATAACTTTAGCATTACAAGTAAGATATAATATTTTAGAAACTATGCAGAAAAGTATTTTTGAAATAAAAGGAATAGATTTAGTAGCTCCAGAAAAATTTTTTATCTGCCTTTTCTTTTTAGGAGTTTTTATGAAATTGGAAAAAGTAGAGAATAGTTTAGGAAAGATGATAAAAAAATCTTTAAGTATATTAGCAGATTGTAGCTTTGGAATATTTTTTATACACAATTATTTTATCTTAATGTTTTGGGAGAGATACCATAATGGAATGGATATGTTAGAAAGTTTAGAATTAGGAATAGTTACTATTATACTATCTACAATAATAGTGTTGTTGTTTAAAAAGATTTTTGGCAAAAAGAGTAGAATATTAATTGGAAGCTGAGGAAAAAATTTTTATTAAGGAGAAACTCTCTTTAGGAAATAATTTAGTTGTATAAGGGAAAGAGGATAGGGAGGTCTATCCTCTTTTAATAATTATATTAAATAGCTAAGTTATCAGGTAGTACAATACTTTTAAATATATTTTCTCTAGAGATAATATAATTATATCCTAAATATATAGAAATACCAAAAAAGAATAAAGAATTTATGGATAAAAAATATTGATAGAAATGAACAATTTTTAAATAAAATTAAAAAATAATTTTTGTTCTATTGACATTATTAAGAAAAGTAGTAAAATATATAAGAACAAAAAATTTTTAGGAGAACATTATGAATATCAAGATTTTTTATTCGGCACTACTCTTTATAACCTATCAGACAATGTTTATGATTACAGGATTTAGTATGAACACAGCAGCATATGGACTTTTTGTCTTGCTACTGTTTTTTTATCATTTGACAAATAATTTAGATTTTTCTAAAAAACCAAAGACACATTCTATTCTTGTAAATATTATGATATTTGTAATATTTCTCTTTTTCTATAAAGATATATCTATTTTTACAGCTTTCTTAGGATTTTCACTTATTCAGATGTTACTTTTTAAAGTTTTTAAAAGGGTATATGAGAGAAACAATAATCTTCCTGCATATAACTGGATAAATAAGAGAAACTTTGTAAAGGTGTTTTTAGACTCATTGGGAATCATATTTGGTATTATTCTAGCCTTTATACTAAAATATGATTTTTTTGTCATATATGAATTAAGAGCAGAATATATAGCTACTTATTTGGCTATATTTTTAATAGGGTATATATACATAAAAATGAGTGATAGAAGCTGGAGCTATACAAATATATTTGATGTGCTAAACCTATTGGTACTAAATTTAGTAACAGCAGTGGTATTTATAGTAATTATGTTAATAAATGAAGATAAGAGCTTTCCAATAACTACAATAGTAATGACATATATATTATCAGTGTCAATACAACTTTTATGTAGATATATCTTTAGATTAAAAAGATATTATGGAAAGCACAAGAAAATTGTTTCTAAACAGAAGAGAACAATAATATATGGAGCTGGAGAAGCTGGGGCTATGTTAGCAAGAGAGTATCTAGTAAATCCAAACTTTCCATATGATTTGATAGGCTTTATAGATGATGACTCTAAAAAGATAGGAACATCTATATACAATATTCCAGTACTAGGAAATAAGGAGAGCTTTGATAAGGTAATAAGAAATGAAAAGATAGAGGAGATCCTTATAGCTATACCATCAATGAATGGTACAGAGCTAGGAAGAGTAGTGGATAGACTGCAAGGAATAGAGGGTATAAGTATAAAGACAGTACCTGGAATCTCAGAGATGATAGATAATAAGCCACTATCTAGTCAGATTAGAAGTGTAAGGATAGAGGACTTGTTAGGAAGAGATGAGATAGTAATAAATGATGGAAGTATAAGAGGACTTATAGAAAACAGAGTAGTATTTGTAACAGGGGGAGCTGGAAGTATAGGTTCGGAGCTTTCAAGACAGATAGCTAAATTTAATCCTAAAAAATTAGTAACTATAGATGTAAATGAAAATGATATATATTTTTTAGAGCTAGAGTTAAAGAGAAGATATCCTAATTTGGATTTGGTATCTGAGATCTGTAATATAAGAGAGGAAGAAAAGGTAGATTTCCTATTTAATAAGTATAGACCAAATGTGGTATTCCATGCTGCTGCTCATAAGCATGTACCTCTGATGGAACATAATCCAGAGGAAGCTATAAAAAATAATATATTTGGAACTAAAAAGATAGCAGAGTGTGCTGATAAATATGGAGTAGAGAGAATGGTACTTATCTCTACAGATAAGGCAGTGAATCCTACAAACTTAATGGGAGCAAGTAAAAGAGCCTGTGAATTGGTTATTGAGCATATGAATAAGGTATCTAAAAATACTAAGTTTATGGCTGTAAGATTTGGAAATGTATTAGGAAGTAATGGTTCTGTAATACCAATATTTAAAAAATTGATTGAGGAAGGAAAAAATCTAACACTAACTCATAGGGATATAACTAGATATTTTATGACTATACCAGAGGCAGCCCAACTTGTAATAGAAGCTGGAAGCTTAGGAAATGGTGGAGAGATATTTATATTGGATATGGGTAAACCAGTGAGAATATATGATTTAGCTAAGAGAATGATAAAACTATCTAATGCCAATGTAGGTATAGATGTGGTAGGACTAAGACCAGGGGAAAAACTTTTTGAAGAGTTGCTATATGATGTAAATTCAGCAATAAAGACAGATAACAAAAAGATATTTATAACTAAGATAGAAGATGGAAATGTAGATATTACTAAATTCTTTACAAAACTTGAAGAGTGCACACATAACCCAAAAGTAGAGCATATAAAAGAGGTAATGAAAGAGTTGGTAGTGTCATATAAAGAGGTTAAATACAATAATTAGGATATAAAGGAGGAAGTAGATATGTTTAAAAAGAGTGATAGCTTCAAGCCTTTTGAAAAAAGAGTATGGCTTTCTACTCCTACTATGCATGGAGAAGAGTTACAGTATATGACAGAAGCATATGTAACTAACTGGATGTCTACTGTAGGAAAAAATATAGATGAGGTAGAGAGACTAGCTTGTAAAAAAGTGGGATGTAAATATGCAGTAGCTCTTTCAGCTGGAACAGCAGCACTACATCTAGCAGTAAAATTAGCTGGAGTAAAACCAGGGGATAAAGTATTCTGTTCAGATATGACTTTCTGTGCAACTGTAAATCCAGTTACTTATGAAGGGGGAGTACCTGTATTTATAGATACAGAGTATGATACTTGGAATATGGATCCAGTAGCATTAGAAAAAGCTTTTGAACTATATCCAGATGTAAAAGTGGTAGTAGTAGCTCATCTATATGGAGTGCCAGGAAAAATAGATGAGATAAAAAGAGTGTGTGATAAATATGAAGCTCTAATTATAGAAGATGCAGCAGAATCTTTAGGAGCTACATATAAAGGAAAAGAGACAGGGAACTTTGGAGATTTTAACTGTATAAGCTTTAATGGAAATAAGATAATAACAGGTTCATCTGGTGGAATGTTACTTACTAATGATAAGGAAGCAGCAGAAAAAGTGAGAAAATGGTCTACTCAAGCAAGAGAAAATGCTCCTTGGTATCAACATGAAGAGCAAGGATATAACTATAGAATGAGTAATGTTATAGCTGGAGTAGTAAGAGGACAGTTTCCATATCTTGAAGAGCATATAGCTCAAAAGAAAGCTATATATGAAAGATATAAGGAAGGATTTAAAGATTTGCCTGTAAAGATGAATCCTTTTGATGAGGAGAACTCTGTACCTAACTATTGGCTAAGCTGCATGATAATAGATGAGGAAGCTATGTGTAAACAGGTACGTGGAGAGAGTGAAGTAGCATATATTCCTGAGGAAGGAAAGTCTTGTCCAACAGAGATATTAGAAACTCTAGCAAAATATAATGCAGAGGGACGTCCTATATGGAAACCTATGCATATGCAACCAATCTATAGAATGCATGGATTTGTAACTAGAGAGGGAAATGGAAGATGTAAAACTAATGCCTATATAGTTGGAGGAACATTAGGAAAAGATGGAAAACCCCTAGATGTAGGAATGGATATATTCAAAAGAGGTCTATGCTTACCAAGTGATAATAAGATGACAGTGGAAGAGCAAGATAAGGTAATAGAGATAATTAGAAGTTGTTTTGAGTAAGGTGTAAAAATGAAAATATATGAAAATTATTTAAAGAGAGTGATGGATTTTATTTTATCATTGATAGCAATAATAATTTTTTCTCCATTACTTGTGATTTTATCTTTAATTGGTTTAATTGCTATGAAGGGAAATCCTTTTTTTAGTCAATCAAGACCAGGGAAAATAGATAAAAAAACTGGTAATGAAAAAATATTTAAATTGATAAAGTTTAGAACCATGTCAAATGAAAAAGATAAAGATGGAAATTTGTTGCCAGATAATGTAAGGTTAAATTCTTATGGAAAATTTTTAAGAAGTACCTCACTTGATGAATTGCCTTCATTGATAAATATATTAAATGGAGATTTAAGTATAGTAGGACCAAGACCACAATTAGTTAGAGATATGGTTTTTATGAATCCAGTTCAAAGAGAAAGGCATTTAGTAAGACCCGGTCTTACTGGATTAGCACAAGTGAATGGAAGAAATAATATTACTTGGGAACAAAAGTTTGAATATGATTTGATTTATATAAAAGATATTTCTTTTATAGGTGACATAAAAATAATATTACAAACTATTGGAAAAGTTTTAAAAAGATCAGATGTAGTTAGAGAAGGAACTGTGTCTGATATGGATTTTGGTGATTGGTTACTACAGAAAAATGAAGTTACATATGAAGAATATAATAATAAACAAAAAGAAGCTAAAAAATTGTTATAAGAGGATAAAATGGGAAAATATAGTGTATTAATGTCTTTATATATAAAGGAAAAGCCAGAATATTTAAATTTGGCTATTCAAAGTATGGTTGAACAAACTTTAATGCCAGATGAAATAGTTATAGTAAAAGATGGACCAATAACTAATGAATTACAAGAGATTTTAGATAATTATACAAAAAAATATCCTAAATTATTTAATATTGTAGGATACAAGGAGAATAAAGGATTAGGATATGCATTGAATTATGGATTGGAACATTGTAGAAATGAATTGATAGCAAGAATGGATACGGATGATATATCTAAATTAAATCGTTGTGAAAGACAAATTGAGAGATTTAATAAGAAACCAGAACTATCAATAGTAGGAGCATGGGTTGATGAGTTTTATATATCAATAGATAAAATAGAATCAACAAGAAGAGTTCCAACAGATTATCTAGATATTTATAAATTTGCAAAGAGAAGGGCAGCTTTTAATCATCCTGTTGTAATGTATAGAAAAAGTAAAGTGCTTGAAAATAAAGGATATGATAATTTAAGGAGAAATCAGGATGTGGATTTATTTGGAAGAATGTTATTTTCAGGATGTAGGGCAGAAAATATAGGAGAATCTCTTTTATATTTTCGTGCGAATAATGATTTAGCAAAAAGAAGAAAAAGTTGGGAAAATACTAAATCATACATAGATACAATTAAAAAATTTTGGAAAATGGGATATTCAAGTTTTAATGATTATATTGTAGTTATGTTAGCACAAATAGGAATGTATTTAATACCCATAAAAGGACAACAATTAATTTATAAATTATTTTTAAGGAGATAACTATGAATATAGAGCAAACAATAAATTATCAATTAAATAAATTTCCAGTAATAAAAAAAATAATAAAACGTCTATATCAAATAGTTATGTATGGACTTTCTAAAAAAATAAAATCAGAAGGAGAAATTATGAGAGTTTCCCCAAATGATGAATATGAATATTTTTTTGGTTATTATGATAAATCTCCTTGGGATATTTCAAATAGATATATTTTATGTTTGAAAGTAAAAAATACTTGGAGAGATGTAGCCCCAAATGAAGAAGCAGAAATAATATTAATAGATACAGAAAAAAAAGAAAATGATAATGAGAGGGTAAAAAATTTAGCTAAAACATGTGCTTGGAATGTACAACAAGGGTGTATGTTACAATGGCTAGGACCTGATTTCAATGAAAAAATTATATATAATGATTTTCGAGATGGAGAATTTTGTTCTGTTATTTTAAATATAAGAACTAAAGAAGAAAAAATTATAAAAGCTCCTGTATATACAATAAGTTCTGATGGAAAATTTGCATTAACTTTAGATTTTACTAGGTTACATTCATTAAGACCAGGTTATGGATATTCAAATAAAATTGAAGAAACTAAAGGAATTCCTTTACCAGATAAAACTTGCATTTGGAAAATAGATTTAGAAACTGGAAAAATAGAAGAGATATTTAAATATAAAGATTTTGTGGAGTTTAATCCTAGAGAAGAAATGCTAGATAATAAAGCTATTCATAAAGTAAATCATTTAATGTTAAGTCCTAATGGAAAAAGATTTATGGTTTTATATAGATGGTTTAATGGAAAAAGAAAATATACAAGATTGATAACTGCTGATATTAGTGGCAAAGATATGTATCTTTTAAGTGATGAAGATATGGTATCACATTGCTTTTGGAAAAATAATGAAGAAATTTTAGGATTTATGAATAAATTTTCTGGAGGACAAGGGTATTATTTATTGAAAGATAAAACACAAAATTATAAAAGGTTATGGAAAGAGTTAGTAAATGATGGACATCCTAGTTATAGTCCAAATGGAGAAAATATAGTTACAGATACATATCCAAACAGAAAAAGAATGGCAGAAATAAAAATTTTAAAAGAAACTGGAGAGATAGAAGTTCTAGGTAAAGTTTTTGCTCCTTTTAAATACGATAATGATATAAGATGTGATTTACATCCAAGATGGGATAGAAAAGGAGAAAAAATTTGTTTTGATAGTGTATTTGAAGGAAAAAGAAGAGTTTATATAGTAGAAAAATAAGGGAGTAGAAATGGAAGTATTAGTTAGTGTAGTTATTCCAACATATAAAAGAAGTGATACTTTATCAAGGGCTATTGAAAGTGCTTTAAATCAAACTTATCAAAAAATAGAAGTAATTATAGTAGATGATAATGAAAAAGGTAGTTTAGAAAGTAAAAAGGTTCAAGAAGTTCTACAGAAGTATAATAATAGAGTTATGTATATAAATCCAGAGAAACATATTAATGGAGCAGTAGCAAGAAATTATGGAATAAAAAAAGCGAATGGAGACTATATTGCTTTTTTAGACGATGATGATGAATGGAAGGAAGATAAAATAAAAAAACAGTTAGATTATCTTAAAGAAAAAGATGTTGATGGGGTTTCTTGTTTATATGAAATTATAAAAAATAACAAATTAATTCGAAAATGTAAACCGTATAATGCTGAAAATTTACATTTAAGAGTATTAAGCAGAGAAGTAGCTGTATATACAAGTACTTTATTGTTAAAGAAAAATGTACTTGTAAAAATAGGAGGGTTTAACGAAGAATTATTAAGACATCAAGATTTACAACTTTTATTAGATTTTCTTTATGAAAATAAAATAGAGGTGTTAAATGAAGAATTAGTAAAAATTCATTCAGATTCAGCAATAAATAGACCGAATTCAGATGGTTTGATAAAAATAAAAGAAAAATTTTTTGATATTTGTTCAAAACATTTAGAAATATATAGTAAAAAAGAACAAAAAAAGATATTATCATCACATTGTTTTGAAATAATATTTTTAGCAATGAAAGAGAAAAGGTTAAATATAGTAATAAAATATTTAATAAAGATAGGACTAAGTCTAGATTCTTATAGAATTCTATATAGACGTTGGATAGCTAGAAAATAGATAAAAAAGAAGAGGGAAAAATAAAAATGAAGAAAAATATAGCAGTAGCAGGAACAGGATATGTGGGATTATCAATAGCTGTATTATTAGCTCAGCATCATAAGGTTACAGCTGTGGATATTATTCTAGAAAAAGTGGAAATGATAAATAATAGAAAATCTCCAATTCAAGATGATTATATAGAGGATTATTTAGCAAATAAAGAGCTTGATTTAGTAGCTACTTTAGATGGGGAGTCAGCATATAAAGATGCAGAGTTTGTAGTAATAGCAGCACCTACAAACTATGATTCAAAAACTAACTATTTTGATACATCAGCAGTAGAAAATGTAATTGAAACAGTATTAAAAGTTAATCCTAATGCAATTATGGTAATTAAATCAACTATTCCAGTAGGATATACTGAATCAGTAAGAAAAAAATACAATACAAAGAATATAATATTTAGTCCAGAGTTTTTAAGAGAATCAAAAGCTTTATATGATAATCTTTATCCTTCACGTATTATAGTTTCTACTGATAAAAATGATGAAGAGTTAACTAAAAAAGCTAATGAATTTGCTAGATTATTACAAGAGGGAGCAATAAAAGAGAATATAGAAACACTGATAATGGGATTTACTGAAGCTGAAGCAGTAAAATTGTTTTCTAATACATATTTAGCATTGAGAGTAAGTTATTTCAATGAGTTAGATACTTATGCAGAGATGAAAGGCTTAAATACTCAAGAGATAATAAATGGAGTATGTTTAGACCCAAGAATAGGAAGTTACTACAATAATCCATCATTTGGATATGGAGGATATTGTTTACCAAAAGATACAAAACAATTACTAGCTAACTATGATAGAGTACCACAAAATGTAATAGGAGCGATAGTAGAATCAAATAGAACTCGTAAAGATTTCATAGCTGACCGTGTGTTAGAAATAGCAGGAGCTTATGAAGCAAATAGTTCTTATGACCCATCAAAAGAGAAAGATATAGTAGTTGGAGTATATAGACTAACTATGAAAAGTAATAGTGATAACTTCCGTCAAAGTAGCATTCAAGGAATAATGAAACGTATAAAAGCAAAAGGAGCAACAGTAATTATTTATGAACCTACTTTAGAAGATGGAGCAACTTTCTTTGGAAGTAAAGTAGTTAATAATTTAGATGAATTTAAAAAATTAAGTCAAAGTATTATAGCTAATAGATATGATAGTTCTTTAGATGATGTAAAAGATAAAGTATATACAAGAGATATATTCAAAAGAGATTAATTAAAGAAAGAGTTGAGGAATATGCAAAATATAGAGTTGAAAGGAAAAACTATATTAGTAACTGGTGGAGCTGGATTTATAGGTTCTAATTTAATACTAGAACTATTAAAAACAGTTGAAAATATTAATATAGTTTCAATAGATAATCTAAATGATTATTATGATGTAAGTATAAAAGAGTGGAGATTATCAGAGATAGAAAAAGAGATAGAGAAACATCCAAATTCTAAATATCACTTTATAGAGGGAGATATAGCTGATAAAAATACAATAGATAATATCTTTAATGAGTATAAACCAGAGATAGTAGTGAACTTAGCAGCTCAAGCTGGAGTAAGATATAGCATTATAAATCCAGATGCATATATTCAAAGTAATATGATAGGATTCTATAATATTTTAGAAGCTTGTAGGCATAGTTATGATAATGGAGAAAAGGGAGTAGAGCATCTAGTGTATGCTTCATCATCTTCTGTATATGGAAGTAATAAAAAAATACCTTATTCAGTAGAAGATAAGGTAGATAATCCAGTATCATTATATGCAGCTACTAAAAAATCAAATGAGTTAATGGCTCATAGTTATTCAAAACTATATAATATTCCTTCAACAGGACTTAGATTTTTTACTGTATATGGACCAGCAGGTAGACCAGATATGGCATATTTTAGTTTTACAAATAAATTAAGAAATAATGAAACTATAGAGATATTTAATTATGGAAATTGTAAAAGAGATTTTACTTATATAGATGATATAGTTTATGGAGTAAAATCTGTAATGGAAAAAGCTCCAGAAAGAAAATTGGGAGAGGATGGATTACCAATACCACCTTACTCTATTTATAATATAGGAAATAATAGGCCAGAAAATCTATTAGATTTTGTAACTATATTACAAGAAGAACTGGTAAATGAAGGAATATTATCTAAAGATTATGATTTTGAAGCTCATAAAAAGTTAGTACCAATGCAACCAGGAGATGTACCAGTAACTTATGCAGATGTAAGTACATTAGAGAGAGATTTTAATTTTAAGCCTAAAACAAGGTTAAGAGAAGGATTAAGAAAATTTGTTAGATGGTATAAAGAATTTTATGAAGAAGTAAGGTAAGATATATGGATAAAATAGCAATAATTTTATATGGGAATATAAGATATGATGGCAGAGTTCAAAAAGAGATAGCGAGTTTAAAGAAAAAAGGAAAGAAAGTAATTTTATTCTGTTCAGACTTTGATAAAGATGATTCTAAGGAGAATTATAATTTTGAAATAGAAGTAATTAAAGATAGAATAAATAAAAGAGGAGCATTCTATACTTTTCTCAATTTAATAGAATTTCAGAAAGAAATATTAAAAAAATTAGAAAATATGAAAGTTCAATATATTCATTGCAATGATTTAAATACTTTAATTATGGCTAAAAAGTTGTCTAAATTTGGGAAAATAATATACGATGCACATGAACTTTTTCCAGAATCTCAAGAAAATAAGATAAAAAGGGTAATTTGGAATTTAATAGAAAAAATAAATATTAAATATGCTTACAAGATTATTCAACCTGAACATAATAGAAAAAAATATTTTTCTAAAAAGCATAATATAAGTATAAAGAAGATTGCTTTAATAGAAAATTTTCCGCTAAATATTAAGAATACTTTTAAAAGTGAGGAAAATTACTTTCAAAAGAAATTTGATTATCAAGATAAAAATAAAAAGATAGCTTTATATATAG
>ENA-OWPD01001770-OWPD01001770.1-human-gut-metagenome-genome-assembly--contig:-NODE-1770-length-15006-cov-8.171761_pt1 | contig 15006 bp, 17 predicted proteins | sample MGYA00248262_ERZ651842 | MGnify/ENA primary metagenome ERZ651842 (study PRJEB26924, sample SAMEA4378253) | human gut metagenome | biome: human gut; feature: human-associated habitat; material: faeces... | reverse complement strand
GGGAAAATCACTATGGATTTTTTCTTAGGTGTCCAACTTCATTTTACAATCGACCTATATATTTCATTATCGTCGGTTCCATAAATGAGAAGTTTCTGGTTCCTGTCACAGAGAGCCAAGAGAACATTTTGAGCGGACTGAATACCGCGCTGTTTGAGCTGCTTATCCAGCCAGGTCAAATTCAACCCCATACGTTGGAGGTTGCTTTCCAGAATCCGGCCATCCATAACCAACTCAGTAAACGGCAGTTCTTGTTCCGGAGACAGATTCATGTCGCTGGGCGTTACAGGGCGCTGGGTACTCACTGGAAGAATCGTCAGCCTCCCGTTAAAATCGAAAATTGCGGTCTGGATATTGGTGAGGTCAAAGTATCCCTGCTGCCTGCACATAATACCAATCACGCTGACGCATTTAGCAAAGCTGTCCAGCTGTTTGACCCTGCCTCTGGCAACGCCAAGGTCATGGTCATATTTACGGATGGCAACACCACCACCGGCGCACCTCCTGCCCCTGTGGCAACCGCGGCCAAAGCTCAGGGAATTATCATTTACTGCATCGGCCTGATCGGTTCAGATGGTCTGGATATCAGTGCACTGAACGACTGGGCCACCGATCCGGACGCTTCCCACGTGGCGGTGACGCCGGATACTGCCGACTTGGAAGCGCTTTTTGCACAACTGGCCGCAAATATTTCCAAACCAGGCGCTACGGACATTATCATTAATGAAGCTGTCAACCCGGACTTCGTTACCCTCCTCTTTTTGAAGCTTAAAATACCAGCGCTCCAAGCCTTTTTGTCCCGACGTGCGTATGTCACAGCCCTCCTTTGAGGAGTGGACTTAATGTGCTTGTATAAGCGGGATATAAGACGATATTTATTTACCTCTCAACGAAACGCAGCTGCACCCGTACTTTTGCTCCACTAGATCCCAGTTCACTACGTTCCACCAATCGTTGATATAGTCCACTCTCTTGTTATAGTGTTTTAAATAATAGGCGTGTTCCCACACATCTAAATTGAGAAGCGGCATTACAACACCCGCCGGAGTTTCCTGATTGGCGGTGGTCACGAGACAAAGCCCTTGCTTGCCATTGAACAGCCAAACATACCCCGAGCCGAAAACGGACAACGCCATTTCTGTAAATTTCTCCCGAAAAGCGTTCAGGGAACCAAACCGGCGGTTGATGTCCACTGCTAAAGCGCCCGAGGGCGCTTTTTTTCCATCCGGGCACATGCCATTGAAAAAGAACTGGTGATTGTATACTCCACTGGCATTACGGGCAATGGCTATGCAGTCCCTTTCTGGAACTTGCCTAGTGGTATGAATAAGTTGCTCAAGTGTCAATGTCTGAAACTGTGGGTACTTTTTCAGGATGCTGTTCAGGTTATCTATTATAAGTTTTCAAGTGTCTTTCATGATGCAACTGCATCGTCTTTTCATCTATGTACGGTTCCAACGCATCATACGCATATGCCAGTGGTGCATTTTCAAATGGATAATGTTTTTTCAAGGCAATCCCTCCCTCTCATACATGATATGCAAACAGAAGAGATTTGCCTTTCACTTCTGCTGGTAATTTATAATAAATCACAAAGTAATTTTTGACTATCTTTTCAAAAGTTCTTATATGCCGGTATAGCCTATTGTTACAGGCTTTTCCGGCATTTTTCGTTATGGAAGATATTCTCAAATCTTCTTATATCCCCGTATGTTTTGGTGTTCAAAAGTAGTATGTGGAGTAGTAAATTCTCCGTTTACTACTTATGCAATCAGCCGCTTCATTTCTGTTATCGACGTTTCGGAAGTCGTATGCGCGTAATAGTTCAGCGTCATATTGATGTTGGAATGTCCCATGATGTACTGCAATGCTTTAGGGTTCATTCCCGCATTTGCTAACGTGGTGCAGAATGTGTGGCGTAAGGTGTGCGGTGTCATTACCTTTGGCAATGCTACCTTTTGCGTTTTGTTGTATTTCCTTACAAGCCCCCGGAACATACTTTCATAGTTGACTGCCACTTTTGGCAAGCCGTTCCGGTTAAGGAACAGAAACTTTGTGTAGCCCTCCAAAATAACAGGCTGTGCATATTTCCGTTTGTTCAGCACCCGCTGAAATGCTTCGAACACTTTTTCACTCATAGGAATAACCCGGTTGCCGCTTTTCGTCTTAGGCGTTTCCACATAGTAGCCCACGTCTGCAATCTTCAAAAGTTGGTGGTCTACATGGATAAGCTGTTTGTCTAAGTCAATGTCAGCTTCCGTCAGTCCGCAGAGTTCCGAAATGCGAAGTCCTGTCCCTAACAGTATGATAATCTCGTCGTAGTATTTCTGATAGACTTTATCATGCTGCACAAAGGACAGAAAAGCCGCTTCCTGCGTAGGGGATAGAGGTTCCTTTGGTTCCGTATCATCTTCAAGGACTGTGTTCAACTGGAAGTCAAATGGATTTTTACGAATACAATCGTCCTGTATGGCTGTGTAAAAGGCAGCCTTTAAGGAACGCTTGTGGTTGTTGATAGTCTTGAAGCCGTAACCTTTTTCTTTCATGCGTAACGCCCATTCCTTTGCGTCGGAGAGCTTCACATTTTCAATCCGGCAGGCTCCAAGTTTATCCTCCTGCAAAATCCGCATGAGCTGTTTTCGCCCCTGCTTTGTACCATGCCGTACATTTGCCCGGTGGCGTATCTGCTTTGCGTAGAGTTGGCAGACAGTCATTTTCTTTCCGATATGGTCGATACCGTCGTCAAGGTCTTTTTGGATTTCTTTCTCTTTTTCCCTCAACGCTATATCGTCGCGCTTTCCCGCCGGGGTTTTGTCCGTCGGTACTAACTTCCAAGAATACACAAACTGCGGTTTTCCAAAGGTATCTATATATTTGTAGGCATATCTCCCGTCTTTTCTCTGGCTCTCTCCGGTGCGGAGAATACGATTTTTATTATCCCGTCTTTTTTCCGACATCGTTATGCTCCTTTCCATAATGGAAAGAGCCTTGATATGCTTGATTATATTGTACCACATTCAAGGCTCGATTTCACTATCAGATTGCGTCCACCGTATCAATCATTTTTTCAAACTGCTTCCGCTTAATCTGAATACGGTTTCCGTTCATCATTACCCAGTCCGGGACGGGATTTTCCTCTGCCAGTTTCCGCAGCTTGCTTTCTCCGATACGGAAATATTTTGCTGCTTCTTCTATGGTAAGCGTGTACTTTTCCCAAATCGGCACGTCGTTATTGTTCAATTTGTCGTCCCCCTTTCTTAATGGGTCAAAAGTCAATCTGTAACATAGGCTTTAATCGGACGGCTATTAGCGTAACCTCATGGGACTTGCACCCCTCCGGCGGTCTGCCGAAGCCCTACCCATTGCCTGCGACGCTTCTAACGCTCGGACTATGGCTGTAAGGAAGTATCATTATGTATTCTGTGCGTTATCGCCCGCAGGCTGCTATCCCTGCTTTACGGTGTGGTATTTCTCGCTCGCTTTTCTGTTAAGAGAAAGGTCATGGCGTACCCGCCGCATGGCTCGGCACAAAAGGAACGTATCCGATTTGCCTTATGCTGCGTCGCCGTTCTATTGCGCCGCTTTCTTTGTCAAGGAACAGAGGGCTGTCCTGCGATATGGAACGGAAAAGGGGGAGGAAGCGTTCCAATACCGCGTTGGTTTATTCAGCCCTAAATGTGAGGATTGCCCTCATCAGTTTTGCTTGCAGCCTTTCGCGTATTTCTTCGTCTACTCCAAAATAAACATTTCCTCGCTCATCATAGAGCTTCCGCATGGAAAGACTTGCTATGTAGCCGCTGAAATGCTGCAATACAATCTTCATTGCGTCCGGGTCGCCTTTGCTCGCTGCCAAAATAACGGGATAGGGAACAAGGGCATTTTCCGGGTACTCGGTCGGTTTACCATTCAATCCATTCATCAGCGTTTTCCTCCAAATATTTTTTTAACTGCTCAAAGGAGCTTGTCCGGCGATACTGTACCGTACTTCTTGAGATATTGAGCTGCTTTCCGATTTCTATATCAGTCAATCCCTCAAAGTAATACAACAGTACAATTTTGCGCCGTTCTTCGGGTAAAGCCCGGATAGCTTCAAGCAGCAGTTTTGGGGTTATTTCTTTTCCTGCCATTTGATAAGACGGCTCTGCTTCTTCGTCTTGAAAATACTTATCGACGGTATAAAGCTGCCGTTCCTCATGCAAGGCAAGGTTGGAAAAAGTAACCTCCCGAACTCTGCGCCGACGAATTTCCTCATGGGCGTTGCACGCTTCATTGTGCAGCACTGATTTACAGAACTTTTGAAACGTACATTGCTTTTCAAATTCCCTGCGATTAGGTGTCATGGTGTTCACCTCCTTTCTGCCGAAAGGCGGTAGTACCTCCCCTTTTCGCGGGATAATACAGGCGACTTTTTGCTTTGCCAAAAAGAGGGCAAAGTTTTTGAAAAATCTTCTGTAAAATGCGAAATGCGCCTGCCTGCAAAATGCAGACAGACGCATAGGAAATAACAGCAGTATTTAATTGATTTGACAGTTCATCTACATAGCCGGAATAACTCGTTGTAGGATATAAAATTTTTTTGACAAAAGATGTCCTTTTGTCAGATAAGCATAGCTTATTTTATTCAGCATAACGGCAACCTCCTATATACCGCCATGCTGATTGCAAGGTCAAATGGGGTCGTCGTTACTAAATTTATGCAAAAAGAAGCGGCGGCTCTAATAACTAAAGCCGCCGAAATAGAATGGGTGCGTGAAAAAATGCTTGCTGTACGACGGCTTTTTTTCTTTTGCCGTCATGCAGCAATTATAATGTTCTTTTATTTCACGAAGCTTTCTAATTCCTGTGAATTTGTTTCTACTAATTTTTTAATCGTGTTATCACTACTACGAATAACTTTCAAACATACTCCGCTTGTTGCGCTAGCGTTGCAATAGGTGTTATGTCCTTCATCATAAAGAATATATATGATTTTTTCGTCATATACCCATGTGTCAGCAGTAGTATCATAGGATACACCAAACGCAACATATTCTTCTAAACTTTCATCACGATAAGTGGGGTCGCCTAATTCAATACTTGTTCCTTCATTTACGATACCCGTTTTTTCAAATTCTGCTTTTAGCTCGTTTTCTTTTTCTGTTCGGGCGGCAAAGTCGGTATCGGAAGATTGCTTTAACCCGGTCAATGTCCCGTTGGTATCTCGAATAGGCTCAACGTCTATAACACCGTCATCAAAGAAAAATGAATTAAGGTGTTCATCGCTAACTGTATCTTTGAAATAACGCACCATTTTTCCCTCATAGAAAAAGCGGTCTGTTTTCTTATCATAAGTCATTCCATAAGGTTCATATATAGAATATTGCTTTGCAACTTCTTCACGACGTATATTTTCTTCCTGCATTTGTTCGTCTGCTGAAAGTTCCTCTCCATTTTCGTAAGCTTGAGCAGATACCGTTGTGTCTGTTGTTGGGGAAGCAGACGGGATTTGTTTGGCAGCGTGAGCAGCATTTTTTGAACAGCCGGACAATGTTACCATTCCAAGTGTTGTTATTGCAAGTGTCAGAAATAAGATTTTTGTTTTTTTCATAGGGTAAGCACTCCTTTCTTTTGATGATTTTATATTATCAGATTTTTTTGGGATACCATTGTGGCGAATGTGTTTTTTGTGTGTAGTACAGAAAGCAGGGGACAGTAAGTATTGTACCGTCCCCTGTTCTTAGAAATGAATAGAAAATAAAACACCATTTGAGGTATTGTTTATACTGTATGTAGCTTGATGTTGTTCTAAAATAGCTTTTACGATATATAACCCTAGCCCACTTCCTCCTGTTTTCCGATTGCGTGAGTGTTCTATCCGATAAAATGCGTCAAAGAGCTTTGGAATTTCATTTTCCGGTATATGTACTCCTGTATTTTCCAACTCAAACACTACATTCTCATTTCTCTGAAAAGCAGTTATAGTAATGCTACTTTCTTCTGGCGAATATGAGATAGCATTTGAAACTAAATTGTTAATGACTTTTTGAATTAGAGATTTATCTCCCGCAACTTTTAGGTTAGGAGAAATATTCTCATTCCAACTAATACGCTTATTTACAATCATATCCTCAAAACTTACATATTCATGCGACAGCATAGCAGAGAAATCAATACATTCTTTCTGAACACGCATATTTGATGATTTAATATGCGAAACAGTCAAAATTTCCTGCACCATGTTCTGCATGGTATTTATAATTTCAAGAGAACGGGACAGATACTTATTACGATTTTGATAGTCCCCGACATTCAAAATCATGCCCTCAGTTTGTCCCTTAATAATAGTAAGCGGCGTTTTCAATTCGTGTGATACAGCAGAGAAGAACTCTAATTGAGCTTGCTCTAATTCTCGTTCATGTTCAATATCAGCTTGTAGTTTTTCATTGGCATTTCTTAAATCTTCCAAAGAAATAGATAACTTTTTTGACATTTCATTAAGACTATGAGCTAATACTCCAAGTTCGTCTGTCCTGTTTTCATCACATTTCCAGTCAAAATTCAATTCAGACATTTTTTGAGAAACACTGCTAAGCTGTAATACAGGCTTTGTTACATAGCGGGAATAGATTACTGAAGCAGTTACTGCAATCAAAAAAATCACAAAAAACAAAGTGAGAAAAATAGTTCCTAACGTATCTTTTAGCAATGTAACTTCATGTGCGCTTCCGGCAACAGATAAAGTATAAACCTTGTCTGTATCTGCGAAAGAGAACAAATAACTATGCGTTGCTCGATATACAGCCGGGTCTGCATTTTCAGTTGCAACACCAACAGCTACATACGTCGGAAATTTGGTAGTACCTTGTGAGGGCAGTTCAATTTCATTGTTATTTTCGTCGTATAGTTGAAGTAACGTATTGACATTATTTAACAAAAATTCGTCAAACAATTTCCCGCTTTCTAAAGGACTTATTTTTTCCAATTCCTCAAGAAACAATGTAACCGAATTATCTAAGTTTGTGTCAAGAGTTGTGCTATATGTTTTTGGAAGAAGCCATGAAATGACAGTATAGGTTATAAAGCAACAAACACTTGTAAGTAGGAATGTAACAATGAATATCTTTAAGAGTAAATTACTTTTGATTTTCTTTATCAATTTTATATCCCACCCCTCTAATTGTCTGTATGAAATCTATTCCCAACTTTTTACGCAAATTTTTAATATGAGTATCAACTACTCGTTCATCACCGTAAAAATCATATTTCCATAGTTTCGCTAACAAATTATGACGGGTAAGAACACGCCCTTGATTTAACAAAAGTTCTCTTAATACTTCAAATTCTCGTTGCGTTAATTCATAGGAAATGCCGTCAACAGTTGCTTCATAGCTATCAAAATCCAAAATCAGATTGTCATAAGATATTGTTTGATGCTCTTGATTTGGTATCATGTTGCTGCGGCGTAATACGGCGGCTATTTTACGCACTAAAACGGGCATGGAAAAAGGTTTTGTAATATAGTCATCAACTTGTAAATCTAATCCTTTAATCTGTTCTTTTTCACCACTTAGAGCAGTGAGCATAATAATTGGAATTTGAGATTGCTTTCGTATGAGTTCACAAACCGTAAATCCGTCTATTTTAGGTAGCATAACGTCTAATAAAATCAAGTCGTAATGCGCTGTGGAAAATAAGGAAACAGCTTCAACGCCATCATTAGCAATAGAAACCTCATATCCGGCTTCCTGTAAAAAATTCTGTAAAAGTTCTTGTATATCTAAATCATCTTCAACAATTAAAATTTTTGCCATTAGTAGCACCTCCATATTTGAGTATATCACGACAATTTGTGATTAACGTGTAGTTCTCAAATTTCTTTTATATCTTGCGTCTGTTGGTTTCTTTGCGTCTTTTGGTATTAACCACATATAACCAATTTTTGAAACGCCGGATATTCTATTTTCTTTACAAAGTATCTGCACCCGCCGTTCAGAAATGCCCCATTTCTCCGCTGCTTCGGGACAAGACATATATTCCATAGTTCAACCGCCCTTTCCTCAAAATCTATTAGGATAATTATAATCGGATAAACGAATAATATCAAGTATATTATATGCTCTATTTCTATCCATACTATGATGTGTGTAATCATATCTTGAAAGAGAGATGAAATATACAATGTAGTTGGGTGAAATGATTATGAAGCAGAGCAAAGAAAAGTTTGATTTTAAGGCTTTCGGACAGGCTATCAAAGCGGCAAGAAAAGCAAAGGGGATTTCCCGCAATCAGTTAGCGGATAAGCTGAACATTGCGCCGCGATATATCGCGTCCATTGAAAACAGCGGGCAGCACCCAAGTTTGCAGATTTTGTATGAGCTTGTAACCCTGCTTGACGTATCGGTAGACCAGTTCTTTTTCCCGGAACGGGAACAGGAAAAGTCCACACGCCGCCGTCAGCTTGATACCATGCTCAACGGCATGAGCGAAAAGGATTTGAAAATCCTGTCAGCTACCGCAAAAGGGATTGAGGAAGCCAACAACGAAATAACGGGGGAATAAAGTTCCCTCGTTTCTTCATAGAAAAAGCAGTTTGAAACGTCGCAGTTTGCGGCGTTTTTCTTTTGTCCTGCTTTGGCAAAATCAGATTTTCCATGTAGTAGGGATAAAGGGAGAAAGTTTCTTAGCAAGCATAGGAAAGGGGTACCCTTTCCGTATTTTCGCCCTCCTGCGCTGCGGCGCGTCGGTTGAAAATTGCTTGTTGGGAAGTGTCCCAAACCCTCGGAATGGAAAGGAGTGTGAGCCGATGAACGGCAGGAAACGGACAGTACAAATTAAATTCAGAGTAACAGAGGAAGAACGGGCGTTCATTGAACAGAAAATGCAGCTCGTCCCTACCCGGAACATGGAAGCCTACTTGCGGAAAATGGCAATCGACGGGTATATCATTCAGATAGACCATGCCGACATAAAAGCTATGACAGCGGAGATACAGAAAATCGGGGTCAATGTCAATCAGATTGCAAAGCGCGTCAATGCGACGGGCAGCGTCTACCAAGAGGATATAGAAGAAATCAAGGAGGTGCTTGCGGAGATATGGCGGTTACAAAGATTAAGCCTATTAAAAGCACGTTAAAAAAAGCCCTTGACTATATCCAAAACCCGGACAAGACGGACGGGAAAATGCTGGTGTCCTCGTTCGGGTGCAGCTATGAAACGGCAGATATTGAGTTCGGATTTACATTGTCGCAAGCTCTTGACAGAGGAAACAACCTCGCACACCATTTGATACAATCTTTTGAGCCGGGGGAAGTCGATTATGAGAAAGCCCATGAAATCGGAAAACAGCTTGCCGACGCGGTAACAAAGGGGCAATATGAATACGTCCTTACCACTCACATAGATAAAGGGCATATCCATAACCACATCATTTTTTGTGCGGTAAACTTTGTAGACTACCACAAGTATGTTTCCAACAAGCGCACCTATTACGGAATACGCAACATCAGCGACAGGCTGTGCCGGGAAAACGGCTTGTCCGTCCTTGTGCCGGAGAAAGGCGGCAAGCCGGATAACGACAGCCCCGACAATGCCGATAAGCAAGTCCATAGGGGCAAAACTCGGCAGGGCATTTGAAAAGGCAGCGGAAAAGCCGCTGCCAATGGAAAGCAGCTTGCCGGAGAGGCCAGCCCCCGGCGAGAGCCGCACCGCCTGTCCGACTTTATCAAAGAGATACACAAAGAGCAGATAGGGGGCGTTTAGGATAAGCAGCTTCTTGATATTCGGCTTCATAGCGATACCTCCCTGTCCTTGTATTTTGTCTTTTGACGGTTCGCGTTAAGCTGCTTTGCTGCTTCCCGGAATGTGGCAAGTGCCTTTCGGATAGAGGGCTTTTGCTCCTGTGTCAGCTTCTTTGCGGAAAACTCCTTAAAGGCTGCGGTCAGAGCGTCCGCGTCCCGCCCCTTGAAAAAGACGAGATAACGGGGCGGCGTTTCGGTGCTGTCTTTCTTTAGGGCAAAGTCGATACCGTATTTTTTTGCCGTCTGCTCAAAGGCTTTGATATTGCCCTCGGTTATCTCAATGTTGGATAGCCCCGCGTTCTGCTTCGCAAGCTGCTTTAGGGTCTGCTTCCCGTGGGGCTGTTTTTCCTGCTGCTTTTTTGCCTGTGCAAGCATGGCTTTGATTGCCTTTTGCAGCGTTTCAGCGGTCAGCTTCGCTCCCTTGACAGAGAGCGCAACTACTTTTTCGTTGATTTCATCTTGCAATGTTTACCGTCCTCCTTTCCCGGTAGTAGTGATAGTGTTAAGGTGGTACGCCGCTTTTGGGCGTGAAAAAAGGGCGTCCGTTCTTCACGCCGCCCCGTTAAATCCGCACCCGCAGCCCGTTCAAGTCCTCGGCGCGGATACCTACAAGATACCAGTTGTCCCCGTACTCAATCCGGGTCGGCTTCCATTTGCCGCCTGTGAATACGTCCATGCACTCGCCGCAATGCAAGCCGCCGTAATAGTCGGCAATATCAAAGCGAATATCGTAGCGGTCAGCGGTTTCGTCAAAAATTAAAGCTCCTGTTTTCTGTGCCATGTGGTAAATCCTCCTTTTTTCGTTTACAGGCTTTCGCCCTCGTTGTAGGTGTAGTAGTCCGGGTCGCCGTATTTAGGCTTGCCGGATAATGCGCCGCTTGCCATGTCGTGAGCGACAAGGGAAGTATAGTAGCTGTCAATGGTAGACGGGGCATTGAAAAGCACCGCCTTTAGGTACTGCTTGATGTTGCGGATTTTCGTGGTGTTCTCCTGCATACAGTCAAGCACAAAGCGGATATGTTCGCTGTTCAGCTTCATAAACTTTGACTTCACAAGCTCGGCGGGGTAATCGTCCCCGGCAATACGGATTTTCTTTCTTGCCGTACAGACGGTTTCAAGCATGAGGTCAACAATTTCATTCAGACGGTCGCGGTCAAGGCTTCTGTCCTGTAAGAGAATGTCATAGGCGATATTGTCTTTGATAATTTCCTCATACACTCTGTAAGCGTCGTTCCTTTCCGTTCTTTTCCGTTCCGGCGGCTGTGCCGTTTCGTCCTCGCCATAAGGCAAGGGATTTAGGGAATGGATAGGAATGGAATGGGTACTTGATAAATCCGTATTTGATTTTTCTTTTTTTGGTAAGTTAGTTCTTTGTATATCTTTATTTAATTGCGTTGGATTTTCCGACGTCGGATTATCCGTTGTCGGATTTTCCAATATCGGGTTATCCGCTGTTGGATTTTCCAATACCGGGCAATCCAATTCCGGCGGCTGCGGCTGTTCGTAAATGGTGTACTCGATAGCGGTCATTTTGCCTTTCTCGTCGCGTCCCTGCCGCCTTGTGATATATCCGGCTTTTTCAAGCTCCCAAACGGCGGTACGGATAGCGTCGATACTTTCCCGGTTGATGTAGGACAGCCCTGCAAGGGTATAGTCCCAATCCTCCGGCAGGGACAGCATTTGAGATAACAGCCCCTTTGCCTTTAAGGAAAGCTCCTTATTGCGTAAGTGGTGGTTGCTCATTACGGTGTAGCCTGTGTTGCGTTCCACACGGAAAACTGCCATAGCTTCATCACTCCTTTGCTTTAGATTTGTTGCGCAGTAGAACGCGGATTTTGAGGGGTAAGGTATCTTTTCCTTGCTTCCTCTGTTTTGCGTTCTGTAAGCCCGATAAATCAAGGCTTTTTTTGCCCCTACTGCGTAACATGAGGGCATAAAAATAGCGGCGTTCCTGTTCTCCCAGTGAGAGAGTGAGAAACGCCGCTGTGCGGGTCGCTATTTCATTTCTTCTGCTATCAGTTCTTGCATGACTTCTCCAAAGTCTGCCATGAAAGAAAAGATGAAGTATTCCAAAACGTCGGGGTCTGCGTCCATAGGCTCGGCTTCCTCTGAAAAAGGCAAGCCCATTAGCCCATAAAGCAGTTTGATGATTTTGAACAGCTTGCCCCGGTCGGTGGGGTTGTTCATGGTTACAAGTACGTTGGTAAGGCGGTTGATTGTTTCCATGTCGCCGCCTGTCGTTACCCATACCATTTCCGCGAACGGCTGCGTGATTGCCCCGGCGACAAGGTTTATCTTATCCTTGCCGATTTCGCCGGACGGAAGTATAATACCCTTAGTCAAAAGTTCGTTTTTCATGTCGTCCTCCTTATATTCTGTGGTGCTAAAATGGTGCCCGGTCTTACAAAAACACCTTATGCGGAGATATGACAAGAAAAATGAAGATATGCGGAAAACCTTGATTTTAAGCCATTTTCACATTGGTTTATAAACATTTGTGAGGACTTATAAAAGGTTTGGCGTCTATCAAATCAATAAAAAATTATTTTCGTGTCCTTCCAAGAAGCAAATTGAGCATGGATTCTTTCCATTCCTGGTTGGTAATACAGAATCCATCGCAGTAATCCCGGAACATACACAAGTCCATACAGAGTATCTGCTCCGCGGCCTGAATCCGCAGCTGCTCATCTGAAGGAACTTCATACTCTCCCACTTTTCGGATTCCTACTGGATCTTTAAGCCCAAAGTCTATCATTTTTCCGCGACTGGTTTTTAAGTATCGATAGACCTCTGCCTCAAAAAAGAGACAATCCCCGACGCGGTAGTTTTCAAAACCAGTAAGCGACATCCAGACATGGTCTTCCTTTCCGGAAAAACCGTCTCCGTCTCCATAGAGGCCTTCTACAAAGATCCTTTCGAAACATAGAAGCTGTTTCTTCGTGTTAATACGCTTAATTCTTCCTTTAAAGGAAAAGAAATCAGCATCGTAATAGCATATCTCAAAGTATGTCCTTACTCTTTTTCCAGACTGCATCTGGAGATCCAGATACTCGTCATAAGACAGGGCATCTCCTCCGACCATGTCGTCTTTTCCCTGTAGGTCAAAATCAATCAATCCCCATTCTGTAGTGGCAAGCAGTTTCTTTCCCCAGAATTCTTTTTTAAATTTCTGCCACTTCTCATTTCCTGAATATTCTGCCTTATTTCCTCTGTTCATTTTGTTTTTCTCCTTTTTGTATAAGTACAGCCCTTTGGCTGCCTGACATATACAAAAGATACGGTATGAACAAATGAATTGTTAGTTTTTGTACGGAGTATCGTTCGCCGTTTATAACACTTTTCATTATATAGGAATGAGATGGTAATCGCAATCCGCAATACAAAATAATATTCTTCTTTTTTGGATATTTCTGTGATATACTCATACGCGGTCGTATCAGGCCAGAAAGGAAATATTATGTTACAAAAATTATATGTTTTTTTCAAGAAAGAAACTGTTTTGTCAATTGCAGTGATCCTTGCACTTCTTTCTATGTTCTGGGTCAGACCGGATAAGGCTTATTTTACTTATATCGATTTCAGGACTCTCGGGCTCCTCTTCTGTTTGATGGCAATTGTAGCTGGTTTGAAGGCTGTTGGTGTTTTTGATATACTTGCCCAAAAATTGCTGATGGGAACATCGGGAACTGTGGGTGTGATCAGGCTGTTGGTACTCTTATGTTTCTTCCTGTCAATGGTGATCACCAATGATGTGGCATTGATTACTTTTGTTCCTCTTGCACTGATCATTGTGCATAAACTGCCAAAGGAACTGGGCAATTACTGGCTTCTTAAAATAGTAGCCATGCAGACAATCGCTGCTAATCTCGGAAGCATGCTCACACCAATCGGAAATCCGCAGAACCTTTATCTATATGCCAGAGCAGGGATGTCCGCGGCAGAATTAATAACCCTGATGCTTCCCTATTCCGCCACAGCACTTATCCTTCTTCTGATATGGATACAGGTAGCCGCTGCCAAAGCACCTCACGTATGCGGTTCCGAAAAAGATAAAACTCTTTTGGGATTCTCTGACAGAAAAGAACTTAACATGGAATACCTGGCCGCTTACCTGATCTTATTTACAATCTGCCTGCTCACTGTTGCACGTATCATTCCATACCAGATTCCTCTTGTATTGGTTCTTATATATATGCTGCTAAGAAACAGGGAAAATATAAGCAGGGTGGATTACTCCCTGCTTGCCACCTTTATCGCATTATTTATTTTTATCGGCAACCTTGGAAGGATTCCGCAATTCAGCAGTTTTCTGGAAAAAATCATGGCAGGAAGGGAAACACTTACTGCTGTTCTTGCCAGTCAGATTATGAGCAATGTTCCCGCTGCGCTTCTTTTATCCGGCTTTACAGATAATTACCGGGCTTTAATTGTCGGAACCAATATTGGAGGTCTCGGCACTCTGATTGCATCCATGGCAAGCCTGATAAGTTTCAAATATATTGCAAAAGAAAACAGGAATCTGAGAGGGAAGTATTTGGGAATATTCACAGCCTCCAATATTATATTCATGATATTCATGTTAATATTGTATTTTTTTCTTAGATAAAGGTTTTCCCGGAATTACAAAAGCTATAGCAATTCTTTCTTCGCAAAAAATTCTCCGCGGCACTCTCCCATCCTGGAAGAAAAGCCGCGGAGAAATAAATATATTTTTTTCAACCTTCCTATTTTAGTTTTCTATATTCTTCATCACTTACCGGTTCAAGCCATTCATTGGAACTATTTTCGCCCGGAACTTCTATTGCCAGATGTGAAAACCATTCATTCGGTGCTGCGCCATGCCAGTGTTTCACTTCTGCCGGAATATTGATGCAGTCGCCTGGCTTCATTTCTACAGCTTCTTTACCTTCTACCTGATAATATCCTCTTCCGGCAACGCATACCAGAATCTGTCCGCCTCCACTTTTTGCATGATGGATATGCCAGTTATTTCTGCATCCTGGTTCGAATGTCACATTGAAAATTCCAACCTGAGAAGTAGAAATCGGTGCAAGAAAACTCCTGCCCGAAAAATACTGTGCAAAGCCATCGTTTGGTGCACCAATTGGAAATACCATCTCTTTTGCATGCGCCCGCATCGCTTCCTCTTCGTACGGCAAATCTCCTTCGCCTGTTTCCCACACTTCCTTTGCAAGATTGAAAACAGCCCATGCTTTTGGCCAACCTGCAT
>ENA-OWPD01001768-OWPD01001768.1-human-gut-metagenome-genome-assembly--contig:-NODE-1768-length-15013-cov-3.437558_pt1 | contig 15013 bp, 12 predicted proteins | sample MGYA00248262_ERZ651842 | MGnify/ENA primary metagenome ERZ651842 (study PRJEB26924, sample SAMEA4378253) | human gut metagenome | biome: human gut; feature: human-associated habitat; material: faeces... | reverse complement strand
CCCGCCAGTATGTGGATCTCGGTTTCGAACTGCTCGCCACCTCCGGTACCGCCGGGCTTTTGGCTGGGCAGGGCATCCCGTCCACCCGCGTGCTCAAGGTGTACGAAGGCCGCCCGAACATCGTCGACCTCATCAAGAACGGCGAAGTCTCGCTGGTCATCAACACCGCCTCGGGCAAGCGCACCGCGCACGACTCCAAGGCCATCCGGCAGGCTACGCTCCATTACGGCGTGCCGTACAGCACCACGTTGTCCGGCGCGAAGGCCATTGCCCGCGCCATCGGTGCGGCCCGGACCACCGAAGTGCGCGTAAAGAGCCTTCAGGAATATTATAAGGGCGAGTAACCCGCGGGGAGGGCGCTTCTGATAAGGAGGCCCTCCCTCGTTCCTCCCCTGCTGAAAGCCTCTTAAGGAGGGGGCGGTTCTCCGCGTGTTGCAAGAACCGGAAGTTTTTTTTATCATTTCTCCCTCCTTTTTTGAAAAGATACCCGGCCTTCCGGGACGGCGGCGGAAACGGTATGCAACCGTGATGCCGTTGTACCGGAAGGCTTGCCTGTTTAGGCCAGCCTGCGGCCTCTCGCGGAAACGCGATGCCGGAATCCCTGCCCTTTTTGGGGCGGAAGGCTATCCGCCGACGGGGCGGGACCCTGCCGGGAATGGGGCAAAGCCCCGCTGGACTGCGACAAGCGTACAACGAGCGCCCTGCCTCCGCGGGCGTTATCCACTGACCACAACAAAGGTCGACGGAGCGGAAGGAAAGCCTGAAGAGGGCGGAAGAAGCCTTTCTTCAAGGGGCTTTTTCCGCCCTCTTCGTGACAAAAGGTATTGTATGTGCGGAATTTTTGGTATTTCTGGACATCCTGAAGCGGCTCGGATGGCCTATTTCGGTCTGTACGCCCTCCAGCATCGCGGGCAGGAAAGCACTGGCATCGCAAGTTATGACGGCAAGCACATCCGGCTGCACGCGGGCATGGGGCTCGTGCCGGACGTATACGACGAAGCGACGCTTGGTCAGGAATTGCAGGGCAACAGGGCCATCGGCCACGTGCGTTACTCCACCTCGGGGGTTTCGGTTCGCAAGAACGCCCAGCCGCTGGTCGTCCGGGTTTGCGGCATCGAGATCGCGCTGGCCCACAACGGCAATCTGACCAATGCCTCGGAACTCCGCGGCGAACTGGAAAGCGAAGGCGCCATCTTCCAGACCAGCAGCGACAGTGAAATTTTCGTGCACCTCATTGCGCGCAGCCTTGCCAAAAAGAAGGATCTTGAGGAGGCCATCCTCTCCGCTTGCGATCGCGTGCGCGGGGCGTATTCCCTCATCATCCTGTCCGAAGGCCGCATCATCGCGCTGCGCGACGCCCACGGCTTCCATCCGTTGGCAATGGGCAAGGTGGACGACGCCTATGTGTTCGCTTCCGAAACCTGCGCTTTTGACCTGTTGGAGGCCGAATATCTCCGTGAAGTGTTGCCCGGCGAAATGGTTGTCGTCGACGGCGACAAGGTCGTCAGCCGCCCGCTCAACAATGCCGGCAAGGTGCCTGTCCGCCAGTGCATTTTTGAGCTGGTCTATTTTGCCCGCCCCGACTCCATCGTGTTCGGTGAAGACGTGTATCAGTGCCGCAAGCACATGGGCTACGAAATGGCCAAGGAAGCGCCCACCGACGCCGAACTGGTCATGCCGTTCCCGGACTCCGGCGTGTACGCGGCCATCGGTTTTGCTCATGCCGCCGGTGTGCCCTACGAACAGGCGTATATCCGTAACCACTACGTGGGCCGCACCTTCATTCAGCCCTCCCAGACCATGCGCAATTTCGGCGTCCGCGTGAAGCTGAACCCGGTGCGCTCCATGATCAAGAACCGTCGTATCTGCATCGTCGACGACTCCATCGTGCGCGGCACGACGGTTCGCACCCGTGTGGTCAAGCTGCGTGAGCTGGGCTCGTGAGGTGCATTTCCGCGTGAGCTGTCCGCCGTTGCGTCATCCCTGCTTCTACGGGATCAATTTCTCGTCCCGCGGGGAACTCGTGGCCGCCAACCACCCTCTGGAAGCCTTGCCCGGCCTGCTGAATCTTGATTCGCTTCATTACCTCACCATCGAAGGGCTGCTGAACTCGGTTTCCGAACCGGACAAGTACTGTCTCGCCTGTTTCAATGGTGAATACCCGGTTGCTTGCGGCGGGCAGTGCTCCTGCTGCGGTTCCGCAGAGTAACCACTGGAAAGGAACGCCATGACGCAGAAGATTGTCCTGTACGATACGACCCTCCGCGACGGCACGCAGGCCGAAGACGTCAACCTGTCGACCCCGGATAAAATCAAGATTGCCTTGCGCCTTGATGAATTCGGCATCGACTATATCGAAGGCGGCTGGCCCGGTTCCAATCCGGTGGACGTGGCGTTTTTCAAGGAGATCGCCAACTATCACCTGAAATACGCCCGTATCGCCGCGTTTGGGAGCACGCACCATCCCGACAACAAGGTGGAAGAAGACCCGAATCTGAACGCGCTCATCGCTTCCGGCGCGACGGCGGGGACGATTTTCGGCAAATCGTGCGAACGCCATGCGAAGGAAGCCCTGCGTCTGGACCCCAAACGGAATCTGGACATCATCCGTAATTCGGTAGCCTACTTGAAGCGCTCCATGCCGGAAGTCTATTTTGACGCGGAGCATTTTTTCGACGGCTACAAGCGGAATGCGGAATACTCGCTGGCTGTCCTGCGGGCCGCGCACGAGGCGGGCGCGCTGATCATCAATCTGTGCGACACCAATGGCGGCACCCTGCCGAACGAGATGCAGCAGATCGTTTCGGATCTGCGCGTGGCCTTGCCGGAAGTGCGGCTCGGCATCCATACGCACAACGACTGCGAGATGGCGGTGGCGAATACCATCGTTGCCGTGCAGGCTGGCGCGGAAATGGTGCAGGGCACGATCAATGGGGTGGGCGAGCGCTGCGGCAACGCCAACCTGTGCTCGATCATCCCGGTATTGCAGGTGAAATGCGGTTTGGCCTGCTTGCCTGAGCCCGCTGATGTGCGGCTCCGCCAGCTGACCAAACTGTCGTCCTACTTCGCTGAAGTGGCGAATATGAAGCCGTTCAACCGCCAGCCTTTCGTGGGCAATTCCGCGTTTGCGCACAAGGGCGGGGTGCACGTCAGCGCCGTCAACCGCTGTTCCTCCCTGTACGAGCATATGGAGCCGGAGTTGGTCGGCAACGGCCAGCGCATTCTGATCACGGAGCTCGGCGGACGGAGCAACATCGTTTCGCTGGCCCGCCGGTTCGGGTTCCATCTGGACAAGGACGAGCCCGTGGTCAAGGGGCTGTTCAACGAGCTGAAAAAGAAGGCCAGCCTCGGGTACGACTACGCGTCCGCCGAAGCCAGCGTCGAGCTGCTCATCCTGCGCAAACTGGCGCGGCGCGGCGTCCGGGACTTCTTCAAGCTGGTGCAGTACCATGTGAGCGCCGTGCGTGATGCCAGCCATGAGTTGCCGATGGAAGAAGCCACGGTCATGGTGGAAGTGGAGGGTGCCGTCGAGCATACCGCAGCCACCGGCAACGGCCCGGTCAACGCGCTTGATACCGCGCTCCGCAAGGCGCTTCTGCCGTTCTATCCGCGTTTGAAGGAAATGAAGCTGCTGGACTTCAAGGTCCGCGTCCTTTCCGCTTCCGACGGTACGGGCGGGACGGCCTCCGTTGTCCGTGTGCTTATCGAATCGGGCGACGCCGACAGCACATGGGTGACCGTGGGCGTGTCGCATGACATCATCGAAGCCAGCTGGCAGGGGCTTGTGGATTCTGTCGTGTATAAGTTGTATCGTGACGAGGAGGGGCAGCGGAAGCTCCGCGACTTGCGATAGAGGTAGAATGCGAGAGTGGAATTGGTGAGGGAAAGGGGAACCTTTCTGGAGAAGGGGAGAGCACCCCACGGTTCTCCCTCCCTTGCCCCACGCCCCCAGCACTCCCTCTCCCAAGACTTTTGGCGTTATCGGATCCTTGTTCGGAAAGGTGCTGAAAGCGAAAGCGTGGGCGTGCCTTTCAGTTTTTGGGGAGAGGGGCTGTTTGGGAAGGGAAACCATTCCGTAAAAATGGCGGGGAAGAAGGCGTACCTTTTAAAGATGGCTTTGGAGACTGTTTTTGGCGGAGCCATGAAAAAAACGGTTGACTTTCATTCCGGGGTTCGCTAAAAGCTTCCTCACGCATGGGGTTGTAGCTCAGTTGGGAGAGCGCTTGAATGGCATTCAAGAGGTCGTCAGTTCAATTCTGTCCAGCTCCACCAGATTTTTAAAGCTGATTCAATTTTGGATCAGCTTTTTTTATTGCATGAAGTTGCATAATAAAATGGTTGAGGAGCCTTTCCGACCGTCTTTTGGGCGGGATACGGAAGGCTCCTTATTTTTTTGCTCATATCCCGAAACGGGACACGCGGAGATGGCAGCCGCCTCTGCCCGTGCGGGCCGTAAAATCCTGATGGTACGCTTCGGCGGGGTAAAAGGCGGAGGCCGGGAGCAGTTCGGTGGCCACCGCATAGCCGTGTTCCCTGAGCTTTTCCATGAGGGAAAGGGCTGTGGCTTTCTGCCGCTCATCTTTGTAGAAAATCGCTGAACGGTATTGTGTGCCGATATCCGGGCCCTGTCTGTTGATCTGGGTAGGATCATGGATTTCAAAGAACAGGCGGGCGAGTTCCTCGAAAGAAACCTTTGCCGGATCGTAGGTTACGCGGACCGCTTCGGCGTGGCCGGTCCTGCCCGTGCAGACCTGTTCGTAGGTGGGGTTCGGCACCGTACCTCCCGTGTAGCCCGACTCCGCGCCACAGACACCGGGGACGGACAGGAAAGCGTCCTCCACTCCCCAGAAACAGCCGCCCGCGAAGATGGCCTCTTCCGTGCATTCGGATGTTTTTTCTGGTATGAATTCAAGCGACAAGGAATTGACGCAATGCCGCGTGTTTTTTGGGGTGAAGCGTTCGCCTTCGAAGACATGCCCCAGATGGGCCCCGCAGGCGGCGCAGACGATTTCCGTCCGGTGGCCGTCCGGATCGGGGCGGCGGAGCACGGAGCCGGGCACGGCGTCGTCAAAGGACGGCCAGCCGCATCCGGAGTCGAACTTGTCGCCCGAGCGGTAGAGCGTTGCGCCGCAACGCCGGCAGGCATAGGTTCCGTCGGCCTTATGGTTCCAGTAGCGCCCGCTGAACGGCGGTTCCGTCGCGCCGTGGGCGATGACCTGTTCTTCGTCGGGAGTGAGGGGTCGCATGGTGCCTCCTTGTGTTATCAGCATATATGATACAAGTATGATCCCTGAGTGGAAAGACAATGATACCTTTTGCCGGGCCCGGTTAGGGATGGCACAACTTTTTATTTCGGAGAAAGTATGGTCTCAACTGCCGTTCGTACCTTTGCGAGGGGCATTCCCTGGAATCTCTTTTTGCTGACCCTCGGATGCGGCCTGTTCGCACTCGGCGTGAAAGCCGTCGCCATTCCCCATATGCTCATTTCCGGCGGCGTATTCGGGACGGCGCTTCTGATCAATTACATGACGGAAACCCTGAGCCCGGCCGTGTGGAATGTGCTGCTCAACATTCCTATCTTCATTGCGGGCTGGCTGTTCGTGGGGCGGCGTTTCGTCCTGTACAGCCTGTACGGGCTGGCCGTGGTCTCCGTGGCCACGCAATATTTGGACATGACCATCAACATCACCGATCCGATTCTCGCAAGCATCGCCGCGGGCTGCATCTGTGGGCTCGGGCTCGGCATCGTACTGCATTCCATCGGCTGCGATGGCGGGTTGACCATCATTTCCATCGCCCTGCACAAGCGGTATGGCATCAGCGTCGGGCAATTCAGCCTGCTGTACAACATCACGCTGTTTGTACTGGCCTTTTCCATGTATAATCCGGACAGCATGTTGTATTCGCTGATCATGATTTTTGTGTACTCCAAGGTGATGGACTACGTTTCGACCATCTTCAACCAGCGGAAAATGGTGTTGATCATTTCCACGCAGCACGCCGCAATCCGTGAAGACATCCTGACGCATCTGCACCGGGGGGCCACGCTTCTGTCCGGTTCCGGCGGTTTCACCGGCGAGCAGAGGCCCGTGCTGTTGACCGTCGTGCAAAACTATCAGATCCGGCTGTTGGAAGAGCTCATTTTCCGGCATGACAAGCAGGCGTTCGTCATCATCGAGAACACGCTGAACGTCCTCGGCAAGGGGTTCTCCTGTGTAAAGGAATATAAATGAAGAAATGCACCTTGCCGGTCGCGGATCCGCTTTTGAAGGGGCTCTGTCGATTTCCTCCGGCAGGGTTTTCTGGTATCTGAGAGGCAGCGAGCCGGAATATCCGGCACGCGATCCGACACCTTCAACCGTGGAGAACCGTCATGTCCGAAGAACAACAGGTGCGCCTGAACGTGCATACCGAGAAAATGGGCACCTCCTACGCGAATGCCTTTCAGGTTCGTTACTCGCAGGATGACGTGCTGGTTTCCTTTGGCGTCAGCCTGACCGATCTCTCTGCCGAGCCGGGTGTGAAGGGCGTCGTCACCGCCGACATGCTGGAGCGTATCGCCATGACGCCCCGTACGGCCAAACGCTTGACGCTGACCCTTATCCAGAGCCTCCGCGAATACGAGGCCCGTTTCGGCGAAATCGCCGTCGAGGAGAAGGCTCCCGAAGAGGAATAGCCTCACTTGGTGCGGAATGGTATCGAAAAGGAAAAAGGCCGGATGTGTCCGGTCTTTTTTTATGCCTTGCAAAGGAGGAGGCGCGGCGGCGGAGCTTGTGCGGGCATCCTTATGCCGAGCGAAAGGCGTATGCATGTGAACGGTGTCGCGCGCGGAGCCGGTGCTGGGCATTTGCAGTTATAAATCTTCATAAAGGGAGGATGGATATGGTTTGTTCGCGTCGTCCGTATTGGAGGCCTTGCGTTTTGCAATCCATCCGGCGGATGACGCCTTTTTAGAGGGGGCAATCTGCCTGTATGGGGTGTTTCCGGGCTCTGAAAACATTTTTTTGCTCCCTCCGTTCTCCCTTCTGAAGGAAAAGGGCGGGCCGGTTCTCATGCGTTTTGCAACGGTGGATTGCATTATGTAATGATCTTCTGTGTACTCATTTTTCTAATACTGTAAAATCATTGGCTATACATTTTGGCACGCACCTTGGATAGATGGCTGTTGAAATCCTGCGGGTCGGAAACACCGACGTCCGCGTTACGTTCAAGGAGCTTGTCATGGATTTGTTTGACCTTGTTGGCCTCGCCTGCGCGGCAGGTCTTTTTGCGTACATGCTGTACGCGCTGTTCAAGCCGGAACGGTTTTAGGAGGATGATATGATCCTGCGAGATCTGTTGCAGCTTGTCCTGTTCATCGGCCTTTTAGCGGCGCTCAGCCCGCTGTTGGGTCGGTATGTCCATCAGGTTTTTTCCGGCCGCCGCACCTTCCTGCATCCTGTCCTGGGGCCGGTGGAGCGGGGCGTGTACTCGCTGTCCGGCATTCATCCCGACGAAAACCAGACGTGGAGCCGGTACGCCGTCAGCCTCATCGGATTTTCCCTTGCGGGGTTCCTGCTCACGTTCGGGGTACTGCTTTTTCAGGATAAGCTGCCGCTGAATCCGCAAGGCTTCCCCGGCCTTTCGTGGGATTTGGCCCTGAATACGGCGGTCAGCTTCCTGACGAATACGAACTGGCAGTCCTACGGCGGCGAAACCACCATGAGCCATTTCTCGCAGATGGTGGCCCTGACCTATCAGAATTTCGTTTCCGCAGCCGTCGGCATCGCCGTGTGCGCCGCGGTCGTGCGTGGCATCGCCCGCAACGAATCCTCGTCCATCGGCAATTTCTGGTCCGATCTCGTGCGCATCACGCTGTACGTGTTGCTGCCTTTGAGCATCATCGGGGCGTTGATCATGCTCTGGCAGGGTATGGTCCAGAATTTCGACGCGGGCGTTACCGCGACCACGCTTGAGGGCGGGAAGCAGTTCATCGCCACCGGGCCCGTCGCTTCGCAGATTGCGATCAAGCTGCTCGGGACCAACGGCGGCGGCTTCTTCAACGTGAACGCCGCGCATCCTTTTGAGAACCCCACGGCGTTGGCCAGCTTCCTCCAATCTTTCTACATCCTGATCATCCCGAGCGCGCTGGTGTTCTTCCTCGGGGATGCCGTGGGCAGCCGCCGTCACGCGTGGACGGTCTGGGCCGTCATGCTGGCCCTGTTCATCGGCGGCGTGCTGTGGATCTACTTCAGCGAGCTGCACGGTACGCACCTCCTGCAGCAGATTGCGGGCGGGGCCGTACCCAACATGGAAGGCAAGGAAGTGCGTTTCGGCGTGTTCGGCACCTCGCTGTTCGCAACGGCGACCACGGACGCCTCCTGCGGCGCGGTCAACGCCATGCACGACAGCCTGACGCCGCTTGGCGGGATGCTGGTGCTGTTCAACATGCTGCTCGGCGAGATCATCTACGGCGGCGTCGGGTCCGGCCTGTACGGCATGATCCTGTTCATCCTGCTGACCGTGTTCATCGCCGGCCTGATGGTGGGCCGCACGCCCGACTATCTCGGCAAGCGTATCGAAGGCCGCGAGATTACGTGGTGCATGGTGGCCCTGCTGGCCTGCGCCACACCGATCCTGTGCTTCTCCGCCGTGGCGGCGGTGAGTTCGTGGGGAACGGGCGCACTGAATAATGCCGGGGCGCATGGCCTTTCCGAAATCCTTTATGCCTTCACGTCCGGCGCGCAGAACAACGGGAGCGCCTTTGCGGGGCTTTCCGCCAACGTGCCGGTGTGGAACGTTTTGCTGGCCCTCGCCATGTTCATTGGGCGCTTCGGCGTGATGCTGTCCATGCTCGTGGTGGCGGGTTCCCTCGCCGCGCGCAAGAAGCGTCCGATTTCGGATTCTTCCTTCCCCGTGGAAGGGCCTACCTTCGGCCTCTTGCTGCTCGGGATCATCTTCATCGTGGGCGCGCTGACCTATCTGCCCGCCCTGTCCCTCGGCCCCATCGTGGAACAGTTCCAGATGATGCGGGGAATGATGTTTTAAGAGCGGCGAAGGGAACATCAACTGATTTATTCAATCCGAGCCTGTTGGGATAAGACAGGCATAGGACCGAGTGGGTCCGGGGGGGATCATTCCCCCCGGCGGGTGCAGGGCGGAGCCCTGCCGGGGAATGGGGCGAGCCCCGCCTCCTCCCTCCGGTCCGCCAAGGAGATTTTTCATATGCGTCACCATTCTCAGGAAACCGCGCCTTCGCTGTACGTTCAGGCCGCCAAGGACGCCTTCCGCAAGCTCGATCCGCGCGTGCTCGTGCGCAATCCCGTCATGTTCGTGGTCGCCGTCGGCTGCGTGTTTACGACGGCCTCGTTCTTCTCCCGCGTGGTGACCGGCGCCGACGCCGGATTCAGCGGCCAGATTTCCCTGTGGCTGTGGTTCACCGTGCTGTTCGCCAACTTCGCCGAGGCGCTGGCCGAGGGGCGGGGCAAGGCGCAGGCCGACACGCTCCGCAGCGCCCGTACGGACACCGTCGCGCACCGGCTGCTTTCGGACGGAACCGTGGAAACCGTATCCGCTTCCGAATTGGCCCCCGGCGACCGTGTGGTCGTGGAGGCGGGCGACATGATCCCCGCCGACGGCACGGTCGTCGAAGGTGTGGCCGCCGTGGACGAATCCGCCATCACCGGCGAGTCGGCTCCGGTCATCCGTGAATCCGGCGGCGACCGCAGCGCGGTTACCGGCGGGACCACGGTGCTTTCCGACCGCATCGTCGTGAACGTCACGCAGGAGCCGGGCAAGTCTTTCCTCGACCGCATGATCGCGCTTGTCGAAGGCGCGGAACGGCAGAAGACCCCCAACGAAATCGCCTTGAACATCCTGCTTGCCGGGCTGACCCTCATCTTCATGCTGGTGGTCGTCACCCTGAAGCCGCTGGGCCTTTACCACGGCATCAACATTGATATGGTCGTGCTGGTGGCGCTGCTGGTGTGCCTCATCCCGACCACGATCAGCGGTCTGCTCGCGGCCATCGGCATCGCCGGGATGGACCGCCTGCTCCAGCGCAATGTGCTGGCCCTGTCGGGCCGCGCGGTGGAGGCCGCCGGGGACGTGGATGTGCTGCTGCTCGACAAGACCGGGACGATCACGCTCGGCAACCGCATGGCCTCGGCGTTCCTGCCTCTGCCCGGCGTGAATATCGATGAAATGATGCAGGCCGCCTGCCTTGCCTCCTCCGGCGACGAAACTCCGGAAGGCCGTTCCATCGTCGAATTGGGGAACACCCTCGGCGTGTCCCTGAATGGGGTGCCGCAGGATGTGGTCAGCGTGCCGTTCACGGCGGAAACCCGCATGAGCGGCGTGGATGCCGCCGGAGAACAGCTCCGCAAGGGTGCGACAGATTCCGTGCTGCAGTGGGTGCACTCGCTCGGGCTTCCCGAACGCCGTGAGGAATTGAAGGCCCTCGTCGATCCCGTGGCCCGTGAGGGCGGTACGCCGCTGGTGGTGGCCTCCTCCACGCGGGGCGTGCTCGGCGTCATCCAGCTCAAGGACGTGGTCAAGCCCGGTATGCGCGATCGTTTCGACCGCATCAGGGCCATGGGCATCAAGACCGTGATGATCACGGGCGACAACCGCCTCACCGCGCAGGCCATCGCCGCGGAGGCGGGGGTGGACGACTTCCTTGCCGAAGCCAAGCCCGAGGACAAGCTGCAGCTCATTCTGGATCTCCAGAAGGAAGGCCGTCTTGTGGCCATGTCCGGCGACGGCACCAACGACGCTCCGGCGCTGGCCAAGTCCGACGTGGGGCTGGTCATGAACACCGGCACGCAGGCCGCCCGCGAGGCCGGGAACATGATCGACCTCGATTCCGACCCCACCAAGCTCATCGAGATCGTGGAGATCGGCAAGCAGCTTCTGATTACCCGGGGCGCGCTCACCACGTTCAGCCTCGCCAACGACGTGGCCAAGTACTTCGCCATCATCCCTGCGCTGTTCATGGCGGCCCTGCCGGAGCTCGGCGTGCTGAACGTCATGCACCTGTCCACGCCGCAGAGCGCCATCCTGTCCGCAGTGATCTTCAACGCCCTGATCATCATCCTGCTCATCCCGCTGGCGCTCAAGGGCGTGCGCTACCGTCCCCGTTCCACGGCTTCGGTCCTGCGCGGCAACCTGTTGGTCTACGGGCTCGGCGGCGTCATCGCCCCGTTCATCGGCATCAAGCTCATTGATATCGTGATTTCCGCCGTCGGCCTTGTCTAGCCGCGTCGGTACATATAACCTGAAGGGGCGTTCGTTCCTCTCCAACTCCGGAAGTCTCCTCCGCGTGCGTCCCTTCAGGTTTCTTTTTCACATAAGGATATACGTCATGTTCAAGCTCATTCGTCAGTCCGTTCTGTCCACGCTGTGCCTCGCCGTCCTTTTGTGCGCCGCTTACCCGATGCTCGTCACCGGGGCGGCCGACGCCTTCTTCCCTAAAGAAGCGGCGGGTTCGCTGATCCTGCGGGACGGCGCGATCGTCGGTTCCGCCCTCATCGGGCAGCCGTTCTCCAGCGCGAAGTATTTCCATCCCCGCCCCTCAGCAGCCGGGTACAATGCCGGTTCCTCCTCCGGTTCCAACTATGGCCCCACCAGCAAGGCTCTGGCCGAGCGCGTCCGGGCCTCGGAACAGGAGCTGCGCGCCGAGCGGCCCGAAGGCGTGTTGCCCGTGGATATGCTGACCGCTTCGGGAAGCGGCCTTGATCCTCATATTTCTCCGGATGCGGCCCTGATGCAGGTCCGGCGCGTGGCCGAAGCCCGCGGCCTGTCTCCGGAAGCGGTGGAAAAGCTCGTGCGCGGCCATGTGGAAGGCCCGGAATGGGGCGTGTGGGGTGAACCGAAGGTCAATGTGCTGCGCCTCAATCTGGCTCTTGACGAACTCCGGTAGCCGGGCGAGGAAAGAAGTACTTTCCGTGTCGGGAGGATGGTCATGGACGGTTTCGCGGAACTCATCGAACGCAAACGGCAGGGGTCCCTTAAAGTCTATCTGGGATACGCGGCCGGCGTGGGGAAAACCTACGCCATGCTGCAGGAGGGGCTGCGCCTGAAACAGCAGCACGTGGATGTGGTGATCGGGTACCTCGAACCCCACGACCGCCCCGAGACGATGGCGCTCGCCGAGCATCTGGAAACCGTCCCCCCCCGCGAATGGCGCGTGGGGGACGCCGTTTTCCATGAAATGGACGTTGAGGCCATCCTTGCCCGCAAACCGCAGGTCGTGCTGGTGGACGAGCTGGCCCATACCAACGCGGACGGTTCCAAGAACGACAAGCGCTACTCGGATGTGCTCGAAGTGCTGGCGCAGGGCATCAACGTCATTTCGACCATCAACGTGCAGCATCTGGAATCCGTGGCGGCGCGCGTCGAAGAGGCCACCGGCATCGCCGTGCGGGAACGCATCCCGGACACCGTGCTGCGGCGGGCCGATCAGGTCGTCAACGTGGACGTGACCAAAGAGGAACTCCGCGAGCGCCTCCGGCAAGGCAAGATTTACGCGCCGCAACAGGCCGAACGGGCGCTGTCGAGCTTCTTCACCTACGAGAACCTGTCCTTTCTCCGCGAGCTGTGCCTGCGCGAGGCATCAGGGGATCAGGTCCGCAAGATCGAGGCGCAGGAGCTCCTCAAGCCCGCCTTGGCCGGGTATGCGGTGGAGGCGGTCATGGTCGCCCTGAGCTCATGGCCCACCGATGCCGAATCGCTTATCCGCCGTGGCGTGCGTATGGCGAACCAGCTCGGATCGCCGTGTTACGTGGTTTATGTCCGCAGGCCGCAGGAAAGCCCGACCCGCATAGACGCGGGCATCCAGCGCCAGCTTCAGCACAACCTGCAGCTGGCGACGAGGCTCGGCGCGGAAGTGGTGCAGCTTGAAGGCGTGGATATTGCCGAAACGCTGGTGAATTTCGCCAGCGAGCGCAACGTGCGGCACGCGATCTTCGGCAAGTCGCGGCTGTCGCCCTTGCGGGAGCGGCTGCGCGGCTCGTTCCTGCTGGATTTCCTGTATGAGGCCGTGGGCGTGGATGTGCACGTCGCCAACGTCACCCCGAAGTATATCAAATGAGCGCGTCATGATTGTTCTTCCCACCATGCACAAGCGGATACGCCGCTCCTTTCTGCGTCTCGTGCTGCTGTTCGGGGCGCTCGGGGTTTTGATGGTGACCGGCATCACCATTGCGGGGCGGGTTCCCTCGGAGCTCATCCGTATGAACTACGACTCCATCGCCTACGCGCAGGAGATGGTACGGGCCATGAACGGCATCCGGTTCCCCGAGCTGTACCGCGACACCGATACGCTCGGCTGGGAAAAACGGTTTGCCGACACGCTGGAACAGGCTTCCGGCAACATTACCGAAGAGGCCGAGCGGAAGGTCATTACGGATCTTCAAGCCTCATGGGATGCGTACCGCCAGACTCCGGACGACGCCAATTACCGGGGCCTGCACGCCCGCATCGACGCCCTGGTTCAGGTCAACGAGCGGGGCATGTTCCTGCGGCTCAGCAAGAACGCCCGGTTCCGCGACATCATGATGGCGGTGACGGCCGCGGCGTTCCTGCTCGGCACGTTTTGGGCCTTTCTCCTTGCGGACAGCGTGGCGGAGCGTCTGGCCCATCCGTTGCGGCGGGTGGCGGAACTGTTCCGCGATCGCCCGCAGCTTGGGCGGAAGCTCCATCTGCCGGACCCGCAGACGCTGGAAGTGCGGCTGTTGTTCGATGAGTTGTCCCGCCTGTGGGATCGCCTCGGGGAACTGGACGAGCTGAACGTGCACAAGCTGGTCGTGGAAAAGCGGAAGCTTGAAGTGATCCTCGAGTCGGTCGAGGACGGGGTCTTGGTGCTGAGCGCCGCAGGGGACGTCATGCTGGTCAGCCACCGTATGCTTTCGCTTCTTGGCTTGGCCAAAGATGATGTGCAGGGCAAGCCGTGGAGGGATTTGTCCACCAGCGCGCCCAACTACATGGCCCTGCGGGACGGACTCCGCGACGACATGCAGGGCAAGCAGGAGATCACCCTGCGCGTCGGCGGTGAGGAGCGCATTTATGCCGGGCGTCGGCGGAGCCTGCTCAGCGGCAAAGGCGCGGTGACGGGGCAGGTGTTTCTCCTGAGCGACGTGACCGAGAAGCGGCGGCGCGACGGGTTGCGTTCGGAGATGATGGACTGGATATCCCACGAATTGAAGACGCCCATGCAGTCCCTTGGTTTGGCGGCGGATCTCATGGCCCGGCGTCCGGGGCTGGATGAGGAGATGTCCATGCTCGTTGAGACGGTGGGGCAGGATGCCGCCCGGCTGCGGACCGTGGCCCGGCAGTTTATGGAAATCGCCCGCATGAGCCCTTCGGCGCTCCAGCTTGTCCCCGATACGGTGGATCTTGTCGAGCGCGTGCGCGAGTGGCTGATCCCCTTCCAGCTGGTGGCCCGCGAGTCCGGCGAGCGCCTGCTTCTGAGTATGCCCGAAACCGATATCCCCGTGACCATTGATACTGAGCGGTTTGCGTGGGTGCTGTCGAATCTGGTGTCTAACGCTCTGCGTGTCGGTTCCGTCGGCTCCACGGTGCGGATCGTCATCACGCAGGAAGAGGACGATGCCGTTCTTCGGGTAGAAGACGATGGGCCGGGGATTCCGCCGGAGCTGGAGGCGCGTTTGTTCGAGCCGTTCTCGCACGGACGGACAGCCGGGACGCGTGAAGGGCTGGTCGGGCTTGGTCTGGCGATCACCCGCGATATCGTGGAAGCGCACGGCGGCGTGATCCGCTATGCGCGAAATCCCGGAGGGGGAGCCATTTTCACCGTATTGCTGCCGTTGGCGAAGTAGAGGAAGGCATTGGGAAGGGATGGAAAACTTTTCTGAAGAAAGAGGGGAATACCCCCACGCTTTTCCCTCACTTCCTCAAAAACATCCCTCCCTTTCCAAAGACTTTTGCGCTTATCGAATTCCTGTTCAGGGGGAGGGTTTGACGCGGGGGTCCGGTTTTGTGAAAAGACAATAGACCGACAGGTAACAATGAATGG
>ENA-OWPD01001766-OWPD01001766.1-human-gut-metagenome-genome-assembly--contig:-NODE-1766-length-15060-cov-4.691969_pt1 | contig 15060 bp, 14 predicted proteins | sample MGYA00248262_ERZ651842 | MGnify/ENA primary metagenome ERZ651842 (study PRJEB26924, sample SAMEA4378253) | human gut metagenome | biome: human gut; feature: human-associated habitat; material: faeces... | reverse complement strand
TCAAGTATTTCATCTGAAACACGTTCTTCATCGTCATTATCGATTGACTCGTCCAATGCGGAAAGCATATCTTCTATTGTGTATTCCTGTTCTTGTGAAGAAGTATCTTCCGTTAATGAAAACTCTGTATCATCCTCACAATCAATATCCGGTCCTAACATATCTATAAGCTCATCGATTGTATAATCTTTGTCTTTAAAAGAATCTTTCGTATTTTCTTCTTTGACAATCGGCTTTTGAACACCAGTTTCCTGTATGCTTTCTTTTTGAGCAGACATTTTAGTCTTTGGTGCTTTCTTTGAAGATTTCTTTTTAGTCTCTACAACTTCGGCAGTCACCGGTTGTTCTTCTTCTACTTTTTTCTTTCGTGCCATAACTTTATTTATTTTGAATTTAGTAATACTCCGAATACATGAATCATCGGACATTACATATATCCTCTTTTTTGCCGGAATATAAAAGAAAAAGGTATTTTAGCTATATTCTTAGCCTGAATTAAGCTCTCGCACCGGTAATTTTGCATCAAGAAAGCCCGATTCCCTAATGAATAGAATTACCGGGCAGGAAAGTAAGAAGAGCCCCATATAGGCTACAAAAACGAGGTCAAAAGGTTAGTGTTCTTAGCACGCTCCTCTTTCTCAAAACTCGCCAGATATGCTTCCGTAGTCCTCAGGTCGGTATGTCCTAAGGATTCACTTATATAAGAGATATTAGCTCCGCTTCGTTTCAATACGGTAGCGTATGAATGTCTTGCGGTGTATGTGGTGATATTGCCGATACCCAACTCTTCACCTATCAACTTCATACGCTTGTTGATTCGCTTGACAACATCTCGTACAATCGCTTTACGCTCTATGGCCGTTTCATTCCCTTTCATATAGGGAAATATGTAATTATCGGGTAACGGTTTGTTTCTCCACTTGTCAATTATCGTCTGTAATGGAGGAGAAACAACCGCACGTATCTCTTTCCTGTTCTTTGTTGTGCGTTCTGTTTTCTGTCGCACAAAACATATTTCACCGTCCACAATATCCGAGAACTTCAATTTCAGCATGTCTGTCGGATTGATACCGTTGCACAAATAAATGAACATCCAAAGGTCTTTATACCTGTTGGTTGTCTCATTTTCACTCTTATAATCAAAAATGGCTTTCAACTGTTTCTTTGTCAATCCTTTCTTTCTCCCGATGCCGGTCTTTATCTCGAACAGACCTTTTCCGAATGGGTATTGCGATTCTTTGATAACGCCGGCTCTCTTGGCTTCATTCATCAAAGTACGGATATTTCTCATGTGCATACCGATTGTAGAAATACTTCTCGTTTTCGACCAAAGCCGTTCGCATTTTTGTAACCATTCAACCGTAACAGTACTAAATGGAATATCTTTGCCGCCGACTTCCTCAACCATTACCAATGTAGTTTGGTAAAACTGCATTGTCCCGATTCTTTCCTCGTTTTTCAGTTCCTCAATCTTAGCTCGTATGGCACTGTTCAGAGTATCACCGGTAGCCTTTCCCAAACGTAAATTAAGCGTATTGAAAGAGAATGTTCCTTTCTCTGCCAGAGCTTCAACATTCATACGGACTAAAGAAAAACTACTTTCAATGGCTTGTCTGATTTTCCTGCTTTCAGAAGATTTGCTATCCGGCAGCTTGTTCCATTCTTCTTTCGTCATGCAGATACCAATAGAATAATACTTGGGCTTTCTTTGATAATAAACCTTGATTTTAACAGGATATTTGCCTTCTTTGTTGGCAGTACGTGCATCAAGTACCGTAGAGACTACGATACCGTCTTTTGAAAAATTATACATGGTTTTAGTGATTACCCGCAAGCGGAATTGCTTACGATAGTCTATATATCCTCATTTGAATGGAAATATAAACATTTTGAAGCCTTTTGAATATTGGTTTTGAGTAGTTTAGACGTTAGTTTCAAATGGATAAAGAGTTACATCCCAAAGAATACCAAACGCATAACATATTAGAAATCAATAATATAAATTCAACAAACAGTAATTACAAAGACAAAAAACATTCATAATTCAACAAAAAGTCCATTTCCAAACAAATAAATAAAATATATTAAATATCAAGAGAAGGGAGATGAAAAAGTTTACAAATGCATATTTGACGAGATTAGAAGATTTATATGAGGTAATTCTAGTAGTATTTCTATATCTTTGTAACTAATAGATGATTAATGTAAGGATATGACAGATACATTGACGACCGAGAAAAGAAGTTATCTAATGTCTAAAATTAAAGGCAAAGATACTAAACCTGAAATGATTGTTCGACGATATTTACACAGTCATGGCTTTAGATACCGTCTACATGTAAAGTCATTGCCGGGTAGTCCTGATATTGTGTTAAAAAAATACAGAACTGCCATATTTATAAACGGATGTTTTTGGCATGGCCATGAAAATTGTCTTTTTTCAAGATTACCTAAAACAAGAACTGAATGGTGGAAAATAAAGATTAGCAAAAACATAAAAAGAGATAAAGAAAAGTGTATTCTTCTTCATAACTTGGGATGGCATACAATGACTGTATGGAGTTGCCAACTAAAATCCACTACTAGAAAAGATACATTAGAAGAAATCGTATTTCTTCTACAAAAGATATTTCTTGAGCAAAATAAAATTTGAATTCTATTGGAAAAACACAAATAGAATTGTTAATTATGCTATTTTCTATTCTTTCAAAAGAAGAAATGACAGACATTTTATCTATCTTTGCATAAAAGATATAACTAATGATTGATCAAACAAAAATAGCTGTAATTGATTTGTTTTGCGGAATTGGAGGACTTTCGCAAGGCTTCGTAGCAGAGGGCTTTGATGTCATTGCTGGTTATGATAATGATCCATCCTGCAAATTTGCATTTGAGTCTAATAATAACTCAACTTTCTACGAAAAAGATATAATGGACTTAAAAGGATCAGAACTCAATCAATTATTTGGAAATAAAATAAAAATCTTAGTAGGCTGCGCTCCATGCCAACCTTTTTCGTCATACAGTTTCAAACTCAAAGATAAAGATCCTAAAAAACTGAATATGCTATATACATTTTCCAGATTAATAGAAGAAACAAACCCTACAATTGTTTCAATGGAAAATGTACCACAATTAGTTGATAACAAAGCGAATATATTCAAAGACTTCTACAATAAATTAATAGAATTAGGATATCATATCCATTATGAGACAGTCTATTGCCCTGACTATGGAATACCTCAAACTCGTAAACGATTAGTCCTCTTAGCTTCAAAACTTGCCCCCATTAAATTAATAGAAAAAACACATTTACCTGAAAATTATGTAACGGTTAGGGAAACAATAGGACACTTACCAGCAGTAAATGCTGGAGAATATGATCCCAAAGACCCCTTACACAGAGCTAGAGTATTAAGCGAATTGAATCTTAAAAGAATTAAGCATACAAAAGAAGGGGGCAGTTGGCGTGATTGGCCTCAAGAATTACTTTTAGAATGTTATAAAAAAAAGTCAGGAAATACTTATGGAAGTGTATATGGTAGAATGAAATGGGATGCTCCTTCGCCAACAATGACAACCCATTGTACAGGATTAGGTAATGGCAGATTTGGACATCCAGAACAAGATAGAGCTATCACATTACGTGAAGCAGCTTTGCTTCAAACATTTCCTGAAAAATATCTTTTTTACGAATCACTTGAAAAATATAATCCATCTATAATTTGTCGGCAAATAGGTAATGCCGTCCCTCCTAAACTAGGACAAATTATTGCCCAAAGTATAAAAGAACATTTAAATTCATTTGAATTATGATAACTCAAGAACAAAAAAATGAAGCTGAAGCTCAAATCGTAGCCCAAAAAGAACCTGTTTCATTTGATACAAGAGAATATCCAGTTGAAGTCTTAATCTCAAAATATTCGACAGGGGAGTTTGTCGTACCAAAATATCAAAGAGAATTTATTTGGGAAAAAGATAAAGAAAAGATGTCTAAATTTATCGAATCTATTTTATTAGATTTACCTATTCCATATTTATTTTTCGCAGATGAAGGACACGAAGATGGAAGATTAGAAATTGTGGATGGAACACAGAGAATTCGGACCCTAAATGCTTTTAAAGAAAATAAATTCAAATTAGTCGGATTAGACGTTTTATATTTACTTAATGGATTTAAATTTAACGACTTAACTGAAAGTAGGCAACGCCGTTTTCTAAGAAAGACGTTACGTTCAATAGAACTTACTGAAAAAGCATCTGCAAGTGTCAGAAGAGATTTATTTGCAAGAATCAACACTAAGCCGTATGATTTATCACCGATGGAAATACGAAAGGGCGTATACTCCGAAGATGAATTCTACAAATTTTTGGATGAATGCTCACAAAATCCTTTATTTAAATCATTATGTCCAATAAAAGATGAACGAAGAAAACGTGGAGAATCTCATGAATTAATACTTAGATATTTCGCATATTCTGATAAATATCAACAATTTGTGCATAGTGTAGAAGATTTCTTAGATGAATACATGAAAGACAAGCATGACAATGGATTTGACAAAGAATTCATGAAAGCCCAATTCGAGCAAATGTTAGGTTTTATAAATCAATACTTTCCAAATGGATTTAGAAAAGCTGCTAACAATAATACGGTTTCGCGCGTTAGGTTTGATGCTATGTCTGTAGGAGCAACTTTAGCTCTACGAGAAAATCCAGATCTTGTTCCTAAAAATATTGAAGATTGGTTTAATTCTGCAACATTTAATGAACATACAACATCCGGATCAGCTAATAATAGGCTCAAAGTTATTGGTAGAATAGAATATGTAAGGAACAAACTATTAGGAATCTAAATTATGCAATTTGTGAAAGAAATTTTTCAAGAAAGAGTCAATGAAATTAATAGATATTATACCTTTATAAGTTCATTCTCACTTGAAAATCCAGATAAAGAGCTTAACAAAATCTTACGCTCTAATCTAATACTTATGTTATATAATTTGGTTGAATCAAGTATAACTAATTCAATTGAAGAAATTCATAGTAATATATATACAAATAGAATCTCATTTAATGTGCTTAATATTGAACTCAAAAAGATTCTAATTAGACAGATAAAGAATATGAATCCTCATACTTTTGTTCAAAGTATAAATGATATTGCTATTGATATTATAAAACAGGCTTTCAATAAAAGACAGATATCTGATGGTAATATTGATAATGATACTATTGTAAAATTAGGACGACAATATGGTTTTTGTACATTTACAAATTACCAAGATACTCAAAGCGGGAGATGCTTAAAAGCGATTAAAGGGAGACGTAATGACCTAGCTCATGGAACATACTCTTTCACAGAGATTGGCAAAGAATATACCATTGAAGACTTAGGGAGAATGAAAAATGAAGCAATCAAATATTTAGCTGAAATTATTCAAAATATCGAATTATATCTAAATAGCAAATCTTATATCTTACCTGAATATATAGAACATTAATTGCACACAATTTGCACACATCTCAAGAAAATAGAAGAAAACAAGAAATATTATTTGAAAAGGAAATATTATCTTCGGACTTGGAAATCAAGAGGTATGGATATGAAAAGAAATAGAATACAAATATCTGAAGATCAAATATTTGCGACTCATAATCTGGAGGTCCCTGGTTCAAGCCCAGGCTGGTCCACAAGAAAGAGGCTCATTCCGAAAGGAATAGAGCCTTTTTTAGTTATAAACTATTCAAGTTACCGGAAAACACGCTCATTCAGTACTCCCAATTCATCGATTTCTATCCGGTTTTCATCGGTTTTCCAACCGTAACTACCCGAAAAGTATGTAAGCATTCAGCAAACCACGTATTATAGGCCAATATAGTTCTTCATACCTTTGTGCGCAAATTATAAAACGTGAAAGATATGAAGAACTTAACTTTAGATGAATTCAAAAAGATTCATGAGGATTGGAAATCTACTGGCCTTTCCATTCGCGACTATTGTGGTAATACAGGTTTTGAAGAAAGTAAATTCTACTATTGGCGTAAAAAGCTTACAGAGTCATTGTTACCGCAAAGCAAGGGATTTGTACCAGTACAGATGAACCGTCAAAATGGAAAAATCACTATGGGCACCACCATCATTCCAGAAGTGAAGATGGAGAACAATGTTGCTTGTGAAATAGTATACCAAAATGGTGTGACCCTTCGAATGAATAGCGACATGCCGCTTGAGATGCTCCGCTCCTTAATCCTTTTATGCCAGTAGTCTATGTTTAATCTAAATGACTCAAACCGATTCTTCCTATACCCATATCCTACGGATATGCGCAAAAGCTTCTATTCTCTAAGTGGTATCGTAACCAATCACATGGGTATGGACGTTCAGGATGGAGATGCTTACATCTTCATCAATAAATCATTGACCGGTTTAAAAATCCTTCATGCTGAATATGGGGGCTTGGTTATCTATAATATGAAGCTTGAGAGAGGAGCCTTTAAACTTCCCGAAATAGACTCGGATGATACAGCTACCTCAAGAAATATAAAGTGGTCTGACTTGATGATGATTGTGTAAGGAATATCAACTTCAGATGTTAAGCGATGCAGTCGTTGGAACCCTAAGAAATAGTAGTGTTTATTGTGACTTTTTGGCATCACAAAGCATGGAAAAATGCCTGATTTTCGTATCTTTACACCATAAATAAAGAACTAAAAGATGTCAGAAAACTCGAATCAACAAACCCTCATTGACCAGCTGCTTCGCGACCGCGATGCAGAATATCGTCGTGCTACTAAAGCAGAACAACAGCTGAAGGAATTGAGCGATGCAAAGAAAATGAAGGCTACGTACGAGGCTAAGCTGGCAGAAAAAGAGGAAGCTCTCCAGGAACGAGATAAAACGATTGAAGATAAAGACAATCTTATCGCCCAACTGGAACAGAAACTTCTCTATCTGGAACGGAAGATGTGGGGAGCCATGTCGGAAAAACGACGAATCCCCGATGATCCGAATCAACTCAAACTTGACTTTGAACAACTTGAGATGACGCCTGAAGAGGAGGAAACCGCTCGAAAGGCCATTGAAGAGATTACCGACTACAAAAAAGTAACAGTCAAAGAGCACGAAAAGCGAGTCCCTGTTCGGCAGAAGTTACCTGAAAGCCTTCCTCGTGTAGAAGAACATATCTATCCTGATGGTTACAAAGGGCATGAAGATGAATGGGTACTGTTTGATGATACTGAGACATCTGAACACTTGGAGTTTAATCCTGCTGAATTATATGTTCGAGTGACTATCCGCCACAAAGGTATGCGCAAAGACACGAAAGAGATACTGACCGCTCCTGTACAGAATGAACCCATTGCCAAAAGTTACGCAAGCGCATCGCTACTTACAGACCTAATGGTTGGAAAATATGTAGATCATCTTCCTTTCTACAGGCAAGTCCAAATGTATAAGCGATTAGGGGTTAGCATACCTCCATCAACCATCGAATCCTGGTTCCATGATGTAGCAGATTTAATGCGGCCTGCTTATTATCGATTAAGAGAACTCGTTTTAGCCACAGATTACGTTCAGTCTGATGAAACTACAGTTCCGGTTATTAATAATGAGAAGCATCAAACGGTAAAAGGATACTTATGGTTGGTTCGGAGTGTAGTAAACAATTTGATTTTCTTCTCCTATAACGAAGGATCAAGAGGCCAAAAAGTGGTTATCCAACTCTTTAAAGATTATCAAGGAGCCATACAAACAGATGGTTACGCTGGATATAACATCTTGGAAAAGTTTAAAGGTATCACCACCCTGTGCTGTTGGGCGCATGCCAGACGCTATTTTGACAGAGCATTAACCCATGATAAGGCTAGAGCAGAACATGCGTTAGCCCAAATCGGCATGCTCTATGATGTAGAACGAATGGCTGACGATCAAAATATGGATACCATCCAACGCATGGAGTTACGCAAACGACTCGCTTATCCCATTATACGTGCTTTTGAAAAATGGTGTATATGTGAACAGAACAATGTGCTTCCCAAGAGCCCTATAGGAAAAGCCATCGGCTACTTCTTGAATCACTCACGTCAGCTGGTGCGTTATACCATGGATGGTCGATATCTGCCCGATAATAATCTCATCGAAAATAGTGTACGCCCGGTAGCTTTGGGCCGCAAGAACTATCTCTTCTGCGGCAATCATGAAGCAGCTGAAGATGCTGCTGTGATTTACTCTCTGATGGGATGCTGCAAAGCGGTAGGCGTAGACTTCAAAGAGTGGATGAACTACTTCCTTAACCACGTTCATGAGTATGATAATGATTACTCAAAGGACTTGGCCGAGTTGCTTCCTCACTCGCTCAAAGAGCGTGCAATCATTTAAAAATCTCCTAAAAAGTAAGAGATGTCTCTTAAAAACTGGAACTTTTTCAGAGAAAAGTCGGAATTCTTAAGAGACATCTCAATATCTTTAAAGACCGTCGTGAGACGGGGTTTACCGAATGCTTACAAAAGTATTCAGCAGCATAAAGAATTAATCTACTTTTGAGCCGACAATCATAAAAACCAAAAACAATGGAAGACAAACAGAAATTCCCGTTTCACAAAGGTTATGGCAAAATGCTGACAGCCTCACTCCTTATCCTTACCGGATTATTACTCTTTGCCCGCAATTCGGGAATGATAACCGAAGAATATTTCAACCTTCTGGTAGCGTGGCACTCCCTTTTTATTATAGTAGGTACATACACCATCATACGCCAACGCTATCTTTTGGGCGGTACTTTACTATTGGCAGGCATCTATCTTTTAGGTAACAAACTCATGTTATTCCCCGATAACTCCCAAGCAATGCTTTGGCCTTTGATTCTTATCCTTACCGGAATCTTTGTCATCAGCCCCCATCGAAGCAAACATTGGAAAAACCGTAGAATGCAACATGCCAGAATGATGCAACAAATGGCAAATGCAAGAATGGGAACACAAGGAGAACAAAAATGCCAATCGGAAGACGGTTTTCTATACTCAAACAACTCGCTCAGCGCCGTACGCCATGTAGTATTGGATGAGCTGTTTAGAGGAGCCAATATACGCACCTACTTCGGCGGTACAACAATCGACTTACGCCATACACACATAGCCTCCGGCGAAACCTACATAGACCTGAACTGCAACTGGGGCGGAATCGAGTTGTTCATCCCTTCAGACTGGAAAGTACAAATAGAGTGTAACTGCTTCTGCGGCGGTTGCGAGGACAAACGTTGGAAAGGAGCGGAAACCAAACAAGAATGGTCTGTACTCGTCATCCGGGGCAATATATCATTCGGCGGCATAGAAATAAAAGATTGACGTATGGAAGCACATCCGATAACAGATTACCCTTATCGCTGGACTCCGGCACTGGGACTTTCACTCTTTCTGGTGATTGCTCAAACCGCATTGCTCCGATGTTATACCGACACAGACTGGATACCCGCCCTAATAGACGGAATTACCACAATTGGATGGTTCATAATACTATCCTATCTGTCATGGTTTATAGTAGGCACCGTTTTCATGTGCAGAACGAACATCATAACCGGTGTAACAGTCATTTTATTATGGCTGGCAGGAAGTTTCATGATTTGCGACATCATGGTAAGAATTGCAGGTATGCCATACATACCATTTGTCTATACCATACCTTTTCGCCTTTTGTTCGGTATCCCCGCCTGGATAGCCATACTTTTATGGTATCATCTCCAACAGGCAGGAAACGTACCTTCGGAAGAGGCAAACTTTCCCATCCCCGAACACGAGGAGATATCCACAGAAGAACAAGTACGAGATGAACCCATCGACCGCATTACTGTAAAAGACGGTTCCCGGATACATATCATCAAAGTAGAAGAACTGCTATATATACAGGCCTGCGGAGATTATACCACATTGGTAACCTCCACGGGAGAATATATTAAGGAGCAAACCATGAAATATCTTGAAACACATTTACCCGCAGACAACTTTGTTCGTATTCATCGTTCAAGTATTGTGAATATAACGCAAATATCCCGTCTTGAACTTTTTGGCAAAGAAACATATCAGCTGATACTAAAGAACGGAGTAAAGCTACGGGTAAGCCTTACCGGTTACCGATTACTGAAAGATCGTCTGGGTATATAAATCAAATACGAACCGGAGTTTCGGTAACCATCCCCTCTGCTACCGCCACAGCTATTTACATCACCATAAATCCTTAGCTGTAATAAGACCTGCTTTATCATATTTCGATTATCTTTGTCCATCACAAGGAGAATTGAAATATGATAAAATCTGCAAGATACCTGTTCTTCATCTGCATATCGGCTATTATTGGGGGCGGATGCCGGCAACATCCTTCCATACAAACCGCTGCGATTGAAGATATTTATACAGACACCATATGCTCCGTACTCCCTGCCAAGAGCAAAATGGCGGCTTATCTGGATTCACTCGGCTTCATCAATATTGCCGAGGCGGATAACAGTATTGCCATAGACCTGATGTACACCCGTGCAGACAATTTCACAGGGCAGGTATTATACGAAGACTTGCATGAAGCCTATCTTCACCCGGAAGCAATGGAAAGCCTGTTGCAAGCCCAAAAACTCTTGAAAGAGATATGTCCTGATTACAGCCTCATCGTCTACGACGCAGCACGTCCTATGTCTGTCCAGCAGAAGATGTGGAACGTGGTAAAGGGAACGCCCAAATATATATACGTATCCAACCCCGCACGGGGCGGTGGCCTGCACAACTATGGCCTGGCGGTCGACATCAGCATCATCGATGCCCAAGGACAGCCGTTACCAATGGGTACCCCCGTAGATTATCTCGGTAAAGAAGCCCATATTACCGGAGAAGAGCAATTAGTACAAGCAAACAAGATTACCAAACGAGAAATGAAGAACCGCCGTCTCTTGCGTAAAGTAATGAGAGAGGCCGGTTTCCACCCGTTACCCAGCGAATGGTGGCACTTTAACCGTGTCAGCCGGCAGACAGCCAAAGAAAAGTACCCAATAATCCCTTAACCCAAGCAACCTCTATCTGCAAAAAACGGACAGCCTGCGTCTTACTTTATTTCCTCACTATAACTTTGCAAATGATACAAACCAAGAATTGAAGTCTCCTCATATAGTGCAGAACTGTTTGTTTTGGTTATCTTTGTAATAAAATACCAAATTATCCCCCAATGATAACAAGAACAATGGACATTTTCACGTTTAGAAAGGAGATATAAAAAGATATATTTGACAATACAGTTCCTTATCTTGAAAAATTTACCGAGAATGGAAAAGACACGAATGACCGAAATACACAGCCAAGACACTCTCCACTTCATCCGTACACACCGCCGGGAAGACGTAAGACTCCTTGCTTTGCAGGCACACCGTTACCCCTCGGTAGATATGCCTGCCGCCATCACACAAATTTCCGGCTGGCAGATTGCCAGAGAGAAGATACCTGCATGGGCCGAAAACGAGAAGATACTCTATCCGGCTCACCTTTCTCTGGAGCAATGCTCCTCCGAGGTGACGGCACGATATAAAGCGGAGATTATAAACCGTCTGCTGAAACCTGAGCAACAGAGCTCCGAAGAAAATGCCACTCCCGTATCGGGAAATTCCTTCACCGACCTCACAGGCGGATTCGGCATTGACTGCGCCTTTTTATCTTCCTGCTTCCGGAAAGCTACTTACGTGGAACGCCAGCAAACACTTTGCGAGATTGCCCGGCACAATTTTCCCGCCTTAGGGTTGAACCACATTTCCGTCTGCCATGAAGACAGCATTCACCATCTGCAAGAGATGAAACCCGTAGATTGGATATTCATAGACCCCGCCCGACGTGACGGGCATGGAGGTAAAACGATAGCTATCAGCGAGTGCGAACCTGATGTGTCCGCTTTGGAAGGCTTACTGCTTGAGAAAGCGTCACACGTTTTGGTTAAGTTGTCTCCTATGTTGGATCTAACTCTCGCATTGCACGATTTGAAACATGTACAGGCAGCCCATGTCGTTTCCGTCAACAACGAATGCAAAGAGCTTCTCCTCGTATTAGGGCACGAAATAAATTTATCCTCCGAGGAAATTCCTATTCACTGCGCCAATCTCACAGCATCGCAAAAGGCTCAAAACCTTCTGTTCACCCGCCAACAGGAGAAAGAGCATCCATGCCCGTATACCTCCACATTGAAAGCATACTTGTACGAGCCCAATGCATCCATCCTAAAAGCCGGAGCGTTCCGCAGCGTTTCATCCATATATAATGTAGAGAAACTGCATCCCAACAGCCACCTTTACACTTCCGACGCATATATACCGGACTTTCCCGGACGCAAGTTCCGCATTACCGGCAGTAGCAGCCTCAACAAGAAAGGGCTTAAAGGACTGATAGGTACGGAAAAAAAAGCCAACCTCACAGTACGTAACTTCCCCACCAGCGTGGCCGAACTGCGAAAGCGCCTGAAACTGGCGGACGGTGGAGATATCTATCTGTTTGCAACTACCCTTGCCGATGAAAAAAAACTATTGATTGCCTGTAAACAACCCTGATATATAGTCAAAAAGCAGTAAAACATAAAGACGTGGAACTGGCATATCCGATTTGCAACTTAATTGTAATATTATTGTTACCGGTTCTTCAAAATCCCGTAAAACAGACGTAACTCCATACCTGTACTTTTGCCGCAAATTATTAACAGATAATAACAGGTATGAAACAAATTGTAAGAGCATTCTTATTCCTGCTCCTATTCGCAACGGCCAGTAACACGACAATGGCCGATGAAAAAGCAAATATCGTTAAACAAGGTACGATACGCGGCCGTATCATCGATGTAACAAAGCAAACTCTCCCGGGCGCTTCAATCTATATCGAGAAACTACACACCGGCGTGACGAGCGACGTCAACGGTTTCTACACATTCCCTAACCTCGACCCGGGAACTTATACGGTGAAAGTAAGCTACGTAGGTTACTCGCCCGTAGAGCTGAAAATCACGATTCCCGCCGGACGTACTTTAGAGAAAGACGTGGTACTGAACGAAGGGGTCGAACTTCAGGAAGTGGTTGTGGGCGGCGCATTTCAGGGACAGCGCCGTGCCATCAACGCCCAAAAGAGCAATCTGGGAATTACCAATGTAGTATCCGCCGACCAGGTAGGTAAATTCCCCGACTCCAACATCGGCGATGCCTTGAAACGTATCTCCGGTATCAACGTACAGTACGACCAAGGGGAAGCCCGTTTCGGACAAGTTCGCGGAACAAGCGCCGACTTAAGTTCCGTAACTATCAACGGCAACCGCGTACCCTCTGCCGAAGGTGAAACCCGCAACGTACAGCTCGACCTCATTCCGGCAGACATGATTCAGACTATCGAGGTAAACAAGGTAGTCACCCCGGATATGGATGCCGATGCCATTGGCGGCTCTATCAATCTGGTTACCAAGAACTCGCCTTACAAGCGCACCATTGCAGCCACCGCAGGAACAGGCTACAACTGGATTAGCGAAAAGGTGCAACTGAATCTGGGATTTACCTACGGCGACCGTTTCTTCAACGACAAATTAGGATTGATGGTATCAGCCTCTTATCAGAATTCCCCTTCCGGTTCCTACGACACCGAATTTACATGGGAGCAGGATGAAGACGGAAAGGTGTATGTCAACGACTATCAGATACGCCAGTATTATGTAACCCGCGAACGCCAAAGCTACTCCGCTGCTTTGGACTGGGACATCGACACCAACCACAAACTTACTTTCAAGGGTATCTTCAACAACCGCAACGACTGGGAAAACCGTTACCGCACCAACCTGAAAGACCTTGAGCCGGATGGCAGTGCCACCGTACGCATACAAACCAAGGCCGGAACACCCGATAACCGCAATGCCCGTCTGGAACGCCAGCGCACGATGGACTTCGCCCTCGGCGGCGAACATCTCTTCGGACCTCTCGCCATGGACTGGCACGCAAGTTACGCCAAAGCCAGCGAAGAACGCCCCAACGAACGCTACATCGACTTCCAACTCAAGAAACAGAAATTTAATATGGACTTGAGCAACGAACGTCAACCTTTTGCTTCTCCCAAAGACGGTTCTACAATGACCTTGAATGACGAATTCAGTCTGAAAGAACTGACCGAACAACAAGAAGACATCAAAGAACAAGACCTGAAATTCTCCGCCAACTTCAAACTTCCGTTCAAAAACGGCAATAAACTGAAATTCGGCGCAAAGGTGGTTCGTAAAACCAAAGACAAGGAGGTGGATTTCTATGAATACTCTCCGCTGGACGAAGACGCCTTTATGGAAAACAGCCTTAAAAATACTGTCGACCAATCCAACAAGCACTTCATGCCCAATAGCAAATACCAGACAGGAATCTATGCCGGCAAGGAATACACCGGGTCATTAGACCTGAACAACGCCTCATTGTTTGAAAAGGAACAAGTACAGGAAGAGCTGGCAGGTAACTTCGAAGCCCGCGAAACCGTCAGTTCCGGTTATATCCGCTTCGACCAGAAAATAACAGACCGCGTAGAGTTGATGTCCGGTCTGCGCATCGAAAACACCGACTTAGCCTATACCGGACGTACATACGACGCGGACGAGGATATCACCGGTAAAACCGAACGCCAACACAACAGTTACATCAACTTCTTACCCTCACTGCTCGTAAAATGGAACGTAAACGAAGACTTCAAAGTACGCGGTTCATTCACCCAGACATTGTCACGTCCCAAATATTCGGATCTTGTACCGAGCGTAAACATCAAGCGCTCCGACAATGAAATCACTATCGGAAATCCCGAACTGAAACCGACCATGTCTTACAACTTCGACCTGAGCGCCGACTATTATTTCCGTAGCATCGGTCTGGTCAGTGCCGGTATTTTCTACAAGAAAATCGATGACTTCATCGTAGACCAAATCAGTACCAACTACGAATACCAAGGTAATGTATATACTCGCTTCACGCAACCCAAGAATGCGGGTAGCGCCAACCTGCTCGGTGTAGAGCTCTCTTACCAACGCGATTT
>ENA-OWPD01001759-OWPD01001759.1-human-gut-metagenome-genome-assembly--contig:-NODE-1759-length-15108-cov-5.836577_pt1 | contig 15108 bp, 13 predicted proteins | sample MGYA00248262_ERZ651842 | MGnify/ENA primary metagenome ERZ651842 (study PRJEB26924, sample SAMEA4378253) | human gut metagenome | biome: human gut; feature: human-associated habitat; material: faeces... | reverse complement strand
AGCATAAATTCTGTGCATCGCGAAGCGTGTTACTGAGAACGGAGTGAACAGTAATGTTATCATGGATGTATATAATATTTCAGAAACGCAGGAAAATACTATGAATAAAGATAAGGGCGTATTTATGACTGCCCAGGAAGTAAATAAAGAAATAGAAATTCTAAAGACGGTTTTTGACATTGTAAGACTGGTGGATGTCAGCCGTACAGCTCCGGTAAATATTGGCTCAGATGATTGCTCTTATGAAGCAGAACATAAATGCTTTGCAGTGTGGAATAAAAACAGAAGATGTGAGAACTGTATTTCTGCCAAAGTTTTTGCGCGCAAAAACAGAATGACGAAATTTGAGTTCGTCAATGATGACATTTATCAGGTGATCGCCAAATATGTGGTTATAGACGGGACACCTCTTGTTATGGAAATGGTCTTTAAAATGACGGATAAGATTTTTCTGGGAGCTTACGGAAGCGGGCCTCTGATCGATAAGATCAGCAAATTCAACCGGGAATTATATGAAGATCCGCTGACTGGTGCCAGAAACCGGAGGTATTTTGAGGAACAGCTGAAACCCCTGGATAAGATGGTGGCTATAGCTATGATCGACGTGGATAATTTTAAACAGATCAATGACAGCTATGGCCATGTAGCCGGAGATGAGGCGTTGTGTACCATTGTCAGAACGATTTTTGATCATGTGCGGGCAAATGACGTGGTACTGCGTTATGGAGGAGACGAATTTCTTCTGATGTTTGAAGAAATTCCGGAAAAGGTATTTCAGCAGAAGCTGGAAGATATCCGGAAAGAGATCGCAATGGCAGATGTGCCGGAATACAAAGAAATCCGGCTTTCCACGAGCGTGGGAGGTGTATATGGAAACTGTAAGGTCAGAGATGGAGTGGTAGAAGCGGACAAGCTTCTCTATCAGGCCAAGCGGCAAAAAAACTGTGTTGCTTACAAGCGGATCTGACGGGAATGGCAGAATTATGTAACAGACGCAAGAGATATTTCTTTGGCAGGTAAAAGGAGAAGGGCGATATGAAGATAATCGCAAGGATCAGAAGTGATTTTCCGACAAAATTCGGAATCCCACGTCAGAGCGGCCGAGTGGAAGAACTGGCAGCCTGTATTGTTTTTGAATCGGAATACCGGGTGCGTGAAGCGGTAAAGGGACTGGAAGATTTTTCGCATATCTGGCTGCTGTGGGAGTTTTCACAGTCAATCCGTGAGAGCTGGTCCCCTACGGTACGTCCGCCACGTCTGGGCGGAAATGAAAGGATGGGTGTATTTGCCACCAGATCGCCCTTCCGCCCCAATCCTGTAGGCTTATCCTGTGTGAAACTTGAAAAGATAGACATGGAAAGTAAAGAAGCTCCTGTACTGATCGTATCCGGTGCGGACCTGATGGACGGAACCCCCATCTATGATATCAAGCCATATCTGCCTGTGGCAGACTGTCATCCGGAAGCACTGGGCGGCTTTGCGACGAAGGTGGAGCAGCATTTTCTGCAGGTGGAAATCCCGGAAGAATGGAAGGCAAGGATCCCGGAGGATAAGCTTTCTGCATTGGAAGGTGTGCTCAGAGAAGATCCGAGGCCTGCCTACCAGAAGGATCCGGAGAGGATATACGGAATGCCTTTTGCAGGGATGGATGTTCGTTTTCAGGTAAAAAACGGCATACTTACAGTATGTGAGATCACAGAATATAAAAAATCAGACAAAATTTAAAAATACCTTTGACAAACTTTTTAAGTGATGATATTATAATAAATGAGTTAGCAAACACTAACTCATTATTTTGAAATTGAAGTTAGTTTAAAATAACAGTGAAACAGTCATATAAAAGTTCAGAGATCAAAGGAGAGTGAATTATGAGCGTTGTAATTGTAGGTGGTAATGAAAGAATGGTATGTCAGTATGAGGATATCTGTAAAGGCTTCGGATGCAAGGCGAAAGTCTTTGCCAAGGAAAAAGGAGCCATGAAGAAAAAGATCGGGGTGCCGGATCTGATGATCCTGTTCACAAGTACTGTTTCCCACAAAATGGTAAACTGCGCAGTAGAAGAAGCAAAGAAAAAATCCATTCCGGTATGTCGCTGTCATACAAGCAGCGCTGCAGCTCTTGAGAACATTCTGAAGCAGTACTGTGCATAAGAAACCGGTCAGGAGATACTTTTCTCTTGTATAATTTGACTTTTTTTGCAGAAATGTTACAGAAAGGCTTGCAAAACTACAAATTATTCAATAAAATAGCCGTAGGTTTCTGTGGTAAAGCGTTGCAGTGAATGGTGAAAATGCAGCGCTGGAAGTCGAAATTACAGGTGAGAGGTGTTATCATGAAAAAAGTTGTAAAATTCGGTGGGAGTTCTCTTGCAAATGCGGAGCAGTTCCAGAAAGTGGGCGATATCATCCGCAGTGATGAGAGCCGCCGTTATGTAGTTCCGTCAGCTCCGGGAAAGAGATTTGACGATGATATCAAAGTGACTGATATGCTTTATGGATGTTATGACGCAGCATCTAAAGGGGAGGATATCACTGAGAAGATTAATGCGATCAAGGCGCGATATTATGAGATCATCAAGGGTCTCGGACTGAGCCTTTCTCTTGAGGAGGAGTTCAAGAAAATCGATGAAGATTTCCGTGCACAGGCAGGAATCCAGTATGCGGCATCCAGAGGAGAGTTCCTCAATGGTAAGATCATGGCTGCATACCTTGGATATGATTTTGTGGATGCAGCTTCTGTGATCCGTTTTGATAAAGCTGGTAATCTGGAAGCGGAGGAGACCAATAAACTCCTTTCCAAAAAACTCAGCAAATCCCAGCATGCGGTTATTCCGGGATTTTACGGCGCATGTGCAGATGGCACGGTAAAGACATTTTCCAGAGGTGGTTCTGATGTGACCGGATCTCTGGTTGCAAAAGCTATTCATGCAGATATTTATGAGAACTGGACGGACGTTTCCGGTTTTCTTGTAACAGATCCACGCATCGTTCACAATCCGGAGCCTATCGAGGCAATCACATACAGAGAACTTCGTGAGCTTTCCTACATGGGAGCTACTGTTCTTCATGAGGATGCCATTTTCCCGGTTCGTAAAGAGGGAATTCCGATCAATATCCGTAACACAAACAGCCCGGAGGATAAAGGTACTCTGATCGTAGAGAGCACCTGTAAGAAGCCGAAATTTACTATTACCGGTATCGCCGGAAAGAAAGGCTTCTGCTCTATTAATATCGAGAAATCCATGATGAACAGTGAGATTGGGTTCGGACGCAAGGTACTTCAGGTATTTGAAGATCAGGGGATCAGCTTTGAGCATGTACCATCCGGAATCGATACCATGACTGTATATGTTCATCAGGACGAATTTGAGGAGAAAGAGCAGCAGGTTATCGCAGGTATCCACCGTCTGGTACAGCCTGATTTTGTGGAGATGGAATCTGACCTTGCACTGATCGCAGTTGTTGGTCGTGGAATGAAATCCCAGAGAGGCACTGCAGGAAGGATCTTCTCTGCTCTTGCCCATGCAAATGTAAATGTAAAAATGATCGACCAGGGTTCCAGTGAGCTGAATATCATCATCGGTGTAGAGAACCGTGATTTCGAAAAAGCAGTCAGAGCAATCTACGATATTTTTGTTCTGACACGAATATAAACAAAATCCGGAAACGGATTTTGTTTATGAGGAAGTAGCGAAGCGGATTCCGAATATCCGATCGATTAAATCCGGAAACGGATTTTGTTTATATCCGATTGATTAAATCCGTCGCAGGACAGTATATTACACGTTCTGCGGCGGATTTTTTTGGACTAAAAATAATACAATCAAATTCAACAGGATTTCCAAAGGAAAGACAAAGATATTGTACATTGTGTCGAAAAATGCTTGATATGAAATAAACAGTATTGACAAAAACTTAACTTTTGTGTAAAACTGACATATAAAAAAATCAGAAAGGCAGGCAGTCAGCCATGGAGAAACAGATCAAACTGGATGAAAAAAGTGCACAGGAGTTTGTCAGTGCAGCCAGCAAATGTAAATTTGATATTGATGTATTTTATAACCGTATTATCATTGACGCAAAGTCGATCCTCGGACTTTTGAGTCTGGATCTGACAAAGACTCTGACAGTAAAGTGTTACGGAGAAGATGAGGATTTTAACCGTGTTCTTTCCAAGTATGCAGTAGGTTGAGAAATATGAATAAGGAAAAACGGTGATAAAAGGGCGCAGTTCATGAGAAGAAAAGCAGAACATGCGTCCTTTTTATTATGGGGAGCTTTCGGATCATATTTTATGGTATAATCCTGGTATAGCATGGAAAAAGAATAGTTGCCGGGCTGGAATTCCGGCAGCTGCCGGGAGTGAAAATATGGAAAAACCAAGAGTGCGGATTTCTGTCAGAAATCTTGTGGAATTTATACTGAGGAGCGGAGATCTGGATAACAGCAGTGGGACATCCGGAGATAAGGAAGCCATGTTAAAAGGCGGAAGGCTTCACCGCAAGATACAGCGGAGTATGAAGGGCGATTATCAGGCAGAGGTTTCTCTGAAAAAAGAAAGTGAATACGACGATGTGGTCATTCAGGTTGAGGGCCGTGCAGACGGGATCTTTACAGAGGACGGAGCCGTTTATATTGACGAGATCAAGGGAACTTGCGGAAATGTCCAGGCAATGGACATACCAGTAGCGGTTCACCGTGCCCAGGCTATGTGTTACGGACTGATCTGGGGAGAAAAAGAAGGGATTTCAGAAATTCACATTCAGATGACCTACGCTCATCTTGAGACGGAAGAAACCAGGAGATTTCGTGAGGATTTTTCCATAGAGGAGCTTAAAGGCTGGTATCAGAAGCTTCTGGATGCCTATCACAAATGGATCGCATATTCCCTTAACTGGAAAAAAGAGAGGAATGCATCCATGAAGGATCTGCAGTTTCCGTTTCCATACAGAGAGGGACAGCGGGATATCGTTAGTGGTGTGTACCATACGGTTTCCAGTGGGAAGACCTTATTTGTTCAGGCACCTACCGGTGTGGGAAAAACCATGTCTGCCATTTTTCCTTCGGTGCGCGCTATCGGTGAGGGAAAAGGGGAAACACTTTTTTATCTTACCGCAAAAACCATCACAGGAACTGTGGCGCAGGAGGCATTCCATATCCTGCGGGAAAAAGGTCTGAAATTCAAGGTAACGGCGATCACGGCAAAGGAAAAACTGTGTTTTCAGGATACTCCGGAATGTACACCGGAGAAATGTCCTTATGCAAAGGGACATTTTGACCGGGTAAATGATGCGGTTTATGAGCTCTGGACCACAGAAGAGGTATATTCCAGAGAAGTGATCCGTGCTCATGCAGAAAAATGGCATGTGTGCCCTTTTGAAATGTGTCTGGATCTTTCAATCTGGGTAGACGGGATCATCTGTGATTATAATTACGTGTTTGATCCCAATGTTCATCTGAAACGTTTTTTCGGGGAAAATATTTCCGGGGATCATATTTTTCTGATCGACGAGGCCCATAATCTGGTAGAACGTGGCAGAGAGATGTACAGTGCCGGTATTTCCCGCCGGAGTCTGGTCGCCCTTCGAAAGAAGATAAAAAAGCGTTTTTCAAAACTGGCCAGAACACTGGACAAAGCAAACCGCCAGATGATGGAACTGGAAGAGAACCTTGCGGAAACGGGAAAAGGGTATCAGGTGCTGCCCAATCCCGGAGTACTGCCGATTACATTTCTTACAATATCAGGTGAACTGGAAGAAATCCTGGAGGAAAAAGAGCTGGAAGAAGAACTGCACAGGGAAATCCTGGAATTTTATTTTATAGTGCGTGATTTTTTAAATGTTTCAGAACTGGTAGATGAAAATTATGTGGTGTATACCGAAAACCACGTGGAAGAAGGATTTCGCCTGAGATTGTTCTGTGTGAACCCGGCAGAAAATCTGGGAGAATACCTGAAAAAAGGGAGAAGTGCTATTTTCTTTTCAGCTACAATGTTTCCAATGCTCTATTACCGGGAGCTTTTGACAACAGACCGTGATGCATATGGGATTTATGTGCAGTCTCCTTTCCCAAAAGAAAACCGCAGGATTCTTATCGGCAGCGATGTAAGCAGCCGGTATACCCGGAGAAATCGTGCAGAATACCGGAAGATCGCCGGATATATTGCCAGGTGTGTCTGGCAGAGGCCGGGAAATTATATGGTGTTTTTTCCGTCGTATCGTCTTATGGAAGACGTACTGCAGGTTTATGAGGAAGAATTTTCCGTAGACTGGGTGCGCTGCGTGTGTCAGACACCGGATATGACAGAACAGGAACGGGAAGGATTTTTGGAGGAATTTCAGGAACGGAAAGGTACCCTGGTAGGGTTCTGTGTCCTTGGAGGGATTTTTTCTGAGGGTGTTGATCTGACAGGGGAAAGTCTGATCGGGGCAGTGATCGTAGGAACCGGACTTCCCCAGATCGGCAGTCAGCGTGAGATCCTGAAAGAGTATTACGATAAAAAGAATCACTGTGGTTTTGATTATGCATATCGCTATCCGGGTATGAACAAGGTGCTTCAGGCCGCCGGGCGCGTGATCCGTACAAAAGAGGACAAAGGCGTGATATTGCTTCTGGATGACCGCTTCTGGGATCGGGATTACCAGGAAATCTTTCCCAGGGAATGGCAGGACCGTACAGGCTGCAGGCTGGATACGGTAGAAGGTGCAGTGGAGACGTTCTGGAAGAGGTTTACTTGACAGAACGGAGAAATCCGATATACTTATAGAGTCTTTATCCGGAAAATCACTGGAGGAATGTGTGGATGCCGGATCAGGACAAGAAACTGTAAAATAGGATCATAAGAAAAGTGAAAGAAGTATATGAGACGAAAAAAAATATATAAAGCATTGGCATTTTGTCTGAGCACAGTGATGCTCGCACAGCCGGTTTTTGCGACAACAGTGCAGCAGACGGCACAGGGAAGCCTTGGTTCTGTTACGGAGGAGTCCCAGATACTTCCAATTCCCGGTGAAAGCGGGAAATATATTCTGAAAAGCAATGGCTTTTACTGCCTGAATGAAGATGGAACCAAAGAAAATACTCCGGCAGTGTATTATTTTGATCATTTTGAGATCGACGGAACGGTTTTTGATGGATATTATTATCACGACGAAAGCGGTAAATTTACAGCGGGAAACTCGCATATGGTCCAGATCACCGATCTGAAGGCTCCGGCAAAAGACGGCAGCGGTGAGGAAGTTTCTTTTGACGGCTGTTATATGGTAAACAATCTGGGAAAACTCAGCGCCTCTCCACAGGTACGTTATATGGATGATCTAGTGGTGGACAAAACAACATACAACGGGCTGTATTATTTTGATGAATATGGAAAAATGGTCACAGATCCAGGTATCCATTATCTGGAAATGAATGCTGCAGGACAGATGTTTGACGGATATTATTATTTTGGCGGAGAAAACGGCGTTCTGCTCCAGGAAGAGGGAGAGACTCCGGAGGGATTTTCCGTTGATGCATCCGGAAAAGTCGAGACTAAAGATCTGGGAATGGATGGCCTTGAGAAACGGCTTGCGGATCTTCTTGGAACCTATGAGGGTACATGGAGCGTTTATGTAAAGGATCTGACCAGTGGTCAGGAGTTTGAACAGAACAGCCAGTCGCTGTACTCAGCCAGTCTGATCAAAGTGTTTGTCATGGCCCAGACCTATGCCAACATGGATACAGTCCTTCAGAGCGAAGCGGCAAAAATGAAAAAAGATGTTACAGATCCGTCCGTATCCACAAAGGTCAATGATCTTCTCTGGAATATGATCACAGTCAGTGACAATGAATCCTTTAATGAGCTGGTACGTCTGCAGACAGCATCGTGTGTTTTTAAGGACGGAGCGCAGGCTGTAAATGGATTTCTTGCGGAACAGAAATTTGCAGATACTTCCGTTCAGCACATCTTAAGCCCGTCCTCGTCAAAGGACGTCGGCCTCGGCGGCAGGAACACCACTTCCGTAAAAGACTGCGCAGAGCTTCTTTTCCGGATCTATAAAGGAGAATGTGTATCGAAAGAAGCTTCGGAGGCTATGCGTAATCTGCTTCTGAACCAGCAGGTTACTACTAAGATCCCCAGCGGGATATCTGCGTCCGTGGAAATTGCAAATAAGACTGGAGAAACGGATACGGACCAGCATGATATCGCCATTGTATATGGAAAAAAGACTACATATATCCTCTGTGTGATGTCAGAAGACTGTAAACCTGGGGACGCAGTTTCGCATATCCGGGATATTTCCGGTATTGTTTATAATTATCTGAATATGGACCTTGACCAGGGGTGATCTGTGAGTTAGAATAAAAAACAGCTGAGCAAGATCCTGATGGATATTTCCGACAGAGAAGTATCCGAAATGTTCGTGAAAGGAGAATTCTATTATGAAGACAGTACATACAGACAAAGCACCTGCAGCAATCGGACCATACTCCCAGGCTATTATCCATGGAGATACGCTTTACACATCCGGTCAGATCCCGGTGGATCCGGCAACCGGAGAGGTAGTTGGAACAACCATCGAGGAGCAGGCTGACCGTGTTATGAAGAATCTCGGAGCAGTTCTGGAAGCTGCCGGTTCCAGCTATGAGAATGCAGTCAAGACAGTATGCTTCCTTGCAGATATGAACGATTTTGCGGCATTTAATGAAGTATATGCCAAATATTTCGTAAATAAACCTGCACGTTCCTGTGTTGCAGTCAAGACACTGCCAAAGAACGTTCTCTGCGAGGTAGAAGTGATCGCAGCAATCTGATGATTTGATAAAAAATCCCTGTTGTCTGATTTCAGTCAGACGCGGGGATTTTTTTCGTGGGGATAAAGTATTTTTCTCTGTTTTGGAGCGCACTCCTTTTTTGTTTTCAGGTGTTGAAACGGTAATATTTTTCTTGTGTACAGTAGAGCGCTATAGTATAATAAGACCAGTTTTTTGGTATACGTGTAAAAGCTATAATAAGGATGATCGGCAAACCAGATGAAAATCTGGGACGCAAAGCTACAGGGCCTGTAAAATGGCAGCCAGTTGCATGAAATGATGCGCGCTGTCTGTGAGACGGTGCTTTTTTATGGTGTTATTCGGTTATGAACAAGCAGCGAAGCGGATTGCGAATATCTGCTGTGATCGAAGGTCATTCTTATGGACATTATGATGCCGGTAATGAATGGTTATGAAGTTGCAAAGGCAATACCGATCATTGCAATGACAGCAAATGCGTTCACGGAGGACAGAATAAGAGCAAAAGAAGCAGGGATGGATGAACATATTGTTAAGTCTGTTGATCTGGGATTACTGATAAAAGTAATTCATAAATTGGTGGAATATAATTGATATGGCATTGACAAATAAGCAGTGAAATATAGTAGGAGGACAAAATTATGACAATACAGGAATGCTATGAAGCTATCGGAGGAAATTATGAAGATGTTTTAGGACGCCTTCGAAGCGAAGCACTGATTCGGAAATTCACATTAAAGTTCCTTGAGGATCAGAGTTACCCGCAGTTAAAACTGGCATTGAAGAATAGAAATTATGAAGATGCTTTCCGCAGTGCACACACACTGAAAGGGGTTTGTCAGAATCTTTCTTTTGACCGTCTGTATGAGGTCAGTAATGAGTTAACAGAACTTTTGAGAGATAGAACCGGAGCGCAGCCGGGGATATCGGAGGCAATGGAAAAAGTAACAGAAGTATATGAAATGATGATTGAAGAAATAAAGAAGGGACTGTCGCATTAAGTGATGCGACACGACTTTCTGTTTTTGCCCGGGTGTCCGGAATATCATAAAACCCACATGGATAAAGGAAATAAAAAATATGGATAAAAGACAAAAGATCCTGATCGTAGACGATTCAGAATTTAACAGGGATATGTTGAAGGAGATTCTCGGAGAAACTTATAATTACCTGGAAGCTGAAAATGGAAATCAGGCAATTCAGATTATGGGAGAAAATCCGGGAATCGATCTGATGCTTTTAGATATCAATATGCCACAGATGAATGGTTTTGAAGTTTTGAAATGGATGAACCAAAGTCAGTGTATAGATGAAACTCCGGTAATCATGATATCTTCTGAAGATGCTGTTGATACGATGCGTAAGGCATATGAGCTGGGAATCACGGATTATATCACACGACCGTTTGATTCTGTGATTGTAAAGAAAAGAGTTCAGAATACCCTTGGACTCTATATGAAGCAAAAGCATCTGATCAATGTGGTTTATGATCAGGTTTACGAAAAAGAAGAAAATAATAATATTATGATCCGGATTCTGAGTAATGTATTGGGATCACGTAACAGTGAGAGCAGAGAACACATCCTGCATATTAAAACAGCAACGGAAATGATGCTGAGACGACTGGTAAAAATAACAGATGCTTATCCTATGACAGAGGCAGATATTTCTTTGATCACAACAGCATCTTCTCTTCATGATATCGGTAAGATCCGTATTCCGGAAGAAATTCTGAACAAACCCGGCAAACTTACCGATGAAGAATTCAAGATTATGAAAACTCATAGTGAGCTTGGTGCAGATATGATCCGGGATATGCATTTCCCAAAATACAATTCATTGGTACGTGCTTCATGGGAAATTTGCAGATGGCATCATGAAAGATGGGATGGAAAAGGCTATCCGGATGGCCTGAAAGGAGAAGAAATACCAATCTCCGCACAGGTGGTGTCGATTGTCGATGTTTATGACGCACTTACAAGTGAAAGATGTTATAAGAAAGCATTTGATCATGACACAGCGATTCAAATGATCCTGGAGGGGCAATGTGGACAATTTAACCCCATCCTCCTTATGTGTCTGAAAGAACTGAGTCTTCAGCTTTCAAAAATGTTTGATAAAGAGATGGATGATAATAGCTATTACCGTGAAGTACAGAGACTTTCAAATGAAATACTCAGCGACAGATATTTACCGAACCATAATTATTCACAGAATGTTGTCAGGGTCATGCAGGAAAAGCTCGATTTCTTTAAATCAAACAGTGGCATGAGTTCAATTGAGTACAATACAATTTCAGGTCAGCTGACTATATTAAACGGAAAGCAGCAGATATTATGTCAGAGAAATAATCCGAATTTCAATCTGTTCAAAGAATTCGGAGTAAATGAAGAAGATGTTCATCATATTCAAGCTTTATTACATCAGACATCTGTACAAAATAAAGAAATCTCTGTGCAGATAAAAGCAACGGTGGAGAATGTCCGCCAGATGTATAAACTGAAATTGCATACATTGTGGTCGCCTATAAAAAAGGATGGATACATCGGGATCGTTGGATATTTTGATACTGTAAAATAGAAAAATGCGAGGGAAGCTCAGAAGGAGGATCCTAATGAAAAAGAAAAAACGGCACAGAGTTTTGCCGGTGTTCCTGGTGATGGTGGCAGTTATATCACTTTTGTCAGGCTGTGGCGGGAAGAGCACGGAAAAAGAAGATGCAGATACGATCACGGTGTATTTGTGGAGCACAAACCTGTATGAAAAATATGCACCATATATCCAGGAACAGCTCCCGGATATTATAACCTGCTGTCGTTTTTCACTGCATGATGCAAATCCTCTGAAAGACAGTTTGATGGATCTTTCCACAACAAATGCGGTAGGGGCTGTCTGCATCAGAGCTGTCTTCTGTGGACGGACGTAAGTGGCGTACTACCTACAGTGATCCGGATAATACAGAGAGAAGGGCTGGACAGTTCCGTCTGGCGGAGGCTTTTGAACGTATGAAACAGTTCATCCAGGATACAGGGCTTAGTCAGGATGACCTTCCTATAATGTCAAGCCTTAAATCATTGATTTTTCGGGCTTTTCTTTAAATATTTACCTCATAAAACAGAGTCAGAAGTGTATGACAGTCATTGTATCTTGTGCTGAATAGTCAAAAGAGAGTACAGTTAGAGGAATTGATCAGCACCCTGCAGAGAAATCTGGATCAGGTGTCCGGAGTATTAGAAAAACCGCACAAATAAAGGAAATAAAAAATATGGATAAAAGTAGAAAAAAATCAACCGTACTATGTGCAGGTATATTTGTGTTTCTAGGAATATGGATGGTATTGACAGCACCTTGCCAGGCTGCCGAGACGAATAACAGTGAAAAGCAGTCACAGATCATCCGTGTCGGCTCATTTGAGAATACCTTTAATTATGTCGATAAAAACGGTGTAAGACGAGGATATGGATACGAACTCATGCAGGCTCTGGCAGGTTACACCGGGTGGAAATTTGAGTATGTGAAATGTGACTGGTCTGACTGTTTTGATAAGCTTGAAAATGGTGAGATTGATATCATAGGTGATATCTCTTACACCGATGAACGTGCACAAAAGATGCTTTTCCCGGATGAACCGATGGGGGAGGAAAAATATATCCTTTATGCTGATTTATCGGATACGGATATTGGAATGTCTGATCTCAAGTCTCTGGATGGGAAACGTGTAGGTGTGCTCATGGGTACAGAGCCTGAGATCATGCTGACAGAATGGGAAAGTAAGAATGGCATACATACAGAACATGTAAATGTGAATAATGATGATGATGTCGAAAAGAAATTAGCAAATCATGAGATCGACTGTTTTGTATCTCTGGAGGAATCTATTTGGTCTGAACAGGGAATATCATCCGTTACCACGATTGGCAAATCAGGCATATATTTTGCAATAAATAAAGAACGCAGCGATATCAAGACGGAGCTGGACTATGCTATGCGTCAGCTGGAACAGGATAGTCCCTTTTTTAAGGCAGATCTGTATAAGAAGTATTTTACACTTGATTATATTCAGGTTCTTACAGGGAAAGAAAAGATCTGGGTGGAAGAGCATGGAGGTATCCGGATAGGATTTTTGAACAATGATCCGGCAATCTTTTCCATGGATGAAGAGACTGGAAAACTTACCGGTATGCTGGCGGAATATATCTCCTATGCCAAAGATTGTCTGGGAAATCAGACACTGGAATTTAATATACAGGCATATGATAATTATGATGAAATGATTCAGGCACTGCAGAACCGTGAGATTGACATGATTTTTTATGTCGGCAGGAATCCATATTTTGCAGAACAAAACGGATATGCACTTACAAACACAGCCTGGACTTACAGTTTGATGGCCGTAACCGATGAGAAAAAATTTGATGAGAATAAGGTGTATACTGTAGCTGTGCCAAAGGAAAAATATGCCTTAAAACAGCATATTGCATTCAGCTATCCCGAATGGAAGATCGTAGATTGTGATTCGCTTGACAATGCAGCAGATATGGTCATCCAAGAAAAAGCAGACTGTTTCCTCATGGGAGCAAGCCAGGCGCTGATATATGATAACAGTCAAAACTTCAAGAGTGTTCCACTTACAAAAACAATGGAGGCATGCTTTGCTGTAAGAGGTGGAGAGGGAAGCCTTTTGTCAATACTGAATAAAACTATAAAGGCTATGCCGTCTGACATGCTTACAAGTGCACTTGCTATCTATGACAGTACTGCAGATAAAGTAACATTTTTGGACTTTATAAAAGACAATATGCTCGCTTTTTTTGTTACAGCAGGACTTTCTGTACTCACTATCATTGGTATTATCCTCGTACTTTTGCGGAAGGCAAAGAAAGCAGAAGCTGTCGCAAAGCTTGCGGCAAAGAATACAAAAAAACTCAATGACAAACTGGAAATCGCTTTGAAAAAAGCAGAGGATGCCAGTCTGGCAAAGACTCGTTTTCTTAACAATATGTCACATGACATCCGTACTCCTATGAATGCAATTCTGGGTTATGCACAGCTTATGGAGGAAGAACTAAAAGGAAAGGATCTGCCTGAAACTTCAGATCATCTGGAAAAATTGCGGCAGTCGGGAAATCTTCTTCTGTCAATCATAAATAATGTACTTGATATGGCCCGGATTGAGAGCGGAAAGATGGAAATTGATGAGAACTATGGCCGGATTGAAGATATTCGGCAGACTTTATTTGAAATATTTGATGATGAAGCAAAGAAAAAGAATATTGCACTTCATTACACAATAAATGTAGAGCATGAACATATACTGACAGATACTACCAAGGTAAAAGAAATATTTGCCAATATCCTGAGCAATGCCATAAAATATACTCCATCCGGTGGTTCTGTTATGGTAAACATAGACGAATTAGTATGTGATGAGCCCGGGTACATGATGGTAAGGACTAGGGTGAGCGATACCGGAATCGGTATGAGCCAGGATTATCTGACAAAGATTTTTGACGCATTCACGCGTGAGCGAAACACTACAAAGAGCAAAATCACAGGAAGCGGATTGGGAATGTCAATCGTAAAGAAATATGTTGATCAGCTCGGCGGAACAATAGATGTGGAGAGTGAGCCTGGAAAGGGCAGCACCTTTACTGTAACACTAAAACACAGGATAGCGGATGAAAGCTATTATGCAAAAAAACACGATGAAAGCTCGGGAACAGCCAGTGAAATCCTTGAAGGCAGGAATATCCTTTTGGCAGAGGACAATGATTTAAATGCAGAGATAGCAGCAGCTTTGCTGGAAGAACAAGGGATGATCGTAACCAGGACTGTCGATGGAAAATCTGCCCTGGCACAGTTTTGCAATACAGCTCCGGGGACCTTTGATCTGATTTTGATGGATATCATGATGCCGGAAATGAATGGCTATGAAACGACAAAAGCTATCAGAAATCTGTCGGAGCGTCCGGACGGAAAGGAGATCCCTATTATTGCAATGACAGCAAATGCATTTGCAGAGGATGTACAGGCTGCTTTGAATGCCGGAATGGATGATCATGTGGCGAAGCCGGTTGATATGAGGATTTTAATATCTGTCATCACAAAATATATAGAACGGTAATGTCAATGCTGCGTGGACTTCGGAAGTGGGAGAACAGTTCGATATATATATCGGCTGTTCTTTTTTTATTTTTGGACGTTAAAACGGTAATGTTTTTCTTGTATATAGTAGAGCACTATAGTATAATAAAACCAGTTTTTTTGTATACGTGTAAAAGCTATAATAAGGAAATCGGCAAACCAGATGAAAGTCTGGGACGCAAAGCTACAGGGC
>ENA-OWPD01001750-OWPD01001750.1-human-gut-metagenome-genome-assembly--contig:-NODE-1750-length-15246-cov-3.417155_pt1 | contig 15246 bp, 14 predicted proteins | sample MGYA00248262_ERZ651842 | MGnify/ENA primary metagenome ERZ651842 (study PRJEB26924, sample SAMEA4378253) | human gut metagenome | biome: human gut; feature: human-associated habitat; material: faeces... | reverse complement strand
TGAACACTGATGTTCAGTTTTTCTGCAGCCTGTGTCTGGCTCATGCCCAGTTCTGCTCTCAAAGCTGAAATCCGCTTTCCACACTCTACCGATTCAAAACACATAGGTTTCCTTTCTGCCTCAGCAAGTGACAAAGGATACAAACTGTTCTAAAGCCCTGCCGGAAAACAAAAAAGCCACCGGCAGTTTCAGATTCCCGATATGGAAATCCAATCCTGCCAGCGGCCTCTCATGTAAACTCTGGTTTAACCACTGGATAAAACTCTAATGTATGACCTGGAGAAGGATTTATGCAGCCTGTTTCATCTCAACCATTCCGTCGTTATGCCAAGTTGATTCAATTATTAAATGCGCTCCTGACCCCGTGGGGCGTATATGTCAATGCGGTCATGCCTGCGTCCCATCGATTTGCTGACCATTACGGTCCCGCATCTGTCGCAGGTCATTCGGGTTATGCCATCTTTGCCTTCATAGCCAATTACTAACTGGCGGCAGTTGGGGCAGTATATCTTTCTTGAGCGCCATACAAAGTTTTCATGTGGCACTTATTTAGCTCCCTTCTTATCTACATGTGTGTACGCAATCGGCAGGTACGACCTGCGCCTGCAGATTTCGGATTACAAATACCGGAATCTGCTTTTTTGTCTGCGGTTCCCAGCAGTATTTTGCCGTATGGCCGCAGTGCTCGCATTCCATCCAGCCATCCGTCTCTTCAAGAAACAGGCTGTGATTGACTACGCCGCATACCGGGCATTTCACGTCATATGTATTCATAATCTCGTACTTCACCTCCGGTGATAACAATATCCTTTTATAATGCTTTGATTACATGCTTGGCTACGCCCTGGACGATCAGCTGCTTCACGCGGATCTCCTCGTCCGGATATTTCGCCTGATTCCGATACTCAAGAATAGCTTCCTGGGTATCTTGATCGATTCCGGCATAAACCTTCAGCGTGCTTTCGCTGTAACCGGTAAGAGCAACAACGATGTCACCAATCTCAGCATTGCAATCTGTCCTGATAACAACCAGATCTCCGCTATCGATACCCGCATCAACCATAGAATCACCGGAAGCCTCCAGAATATAGTACCGGCCATTCCCGAAAAGGGAAACAGGAAGGCTGACATATTCACGGATGTTTTCTTCCTCTGTCTGCGCGGAACCACATGGGATGGATCCAACGAGAGGACAGGGGGCAGAATCGGGAGCAAATTTCTTGATCATCGGAGTACGGATGGTACGAGACTTACCATCGTATTCGATCATTCCACGGTTGTCCATTTCGACCAGGTAGCGAAAAGCAGTCGTTTTAGGAATACCTACACCCAAAGCAACTTCGTTAACAGAGGGAGTGGTATGTTTGTCGCAGAAATATTGATCAACATAGGAAATGATGTTTTGCATCGTTTCTGTGCTCATAGCTCTCATGGTTTTAATTCCTTTCTCTCGATAACGGAACGAATCGTTCCATTGACTGTATTATAATACCCCTTGCTCCGAGAAGCAAGGGGTGAATTGTTTAGTGGAACGCAGGTGCGCAGAATTCTGGGCAATATGCCGGCTCACTCTTCATTCAGAGCCTTCAAGAGCATGATAAGTATCATTCCCTAATTCTTTTATGCAAGCACATTACTTCTCTATATACAGTTCCACCGCTCGTTTTATCATAAAGGATGATTGTAGGATCAAGATTCTTCATAATGCCTTTCCCAATTTCAAAATTAATCGGGTTGGGTGTTGCAGGATAAAGATGAATAGTGACCGACTCTCCATGTTCTTGCCTGATTTTATCCAAAACATTCCTATACTTTTGGCGAAAATCTAACACCTGTTGCCAGGATTGGAGAAAGCTGAAGCCAGGACAATTTGCGCTGATAGAATACTCTGGATAATCTGTGGTGATCAGAGTTCTATCAATAGTACCGCTAATATTTATTAGCAAATTAACATTTTCGCTCGGTTCCGTAATGTTGTCGTATGCAACCGTGAACGAACCTCCACCGTCTCTCCATTTCCAATCTTCAGAATCACGAAAATGTTGATACGTTTGTACCTGCACTTTATTACCTATAGAATATCCCAAATGGCATCCCAGAGGAATTAGTGCCATAATAAAAGCAGCATACAATTCGCTTCCCTCATCGTTGACTATGTACCGCTTTACTTTTGAGTCAATAAAGGATTTTGCAGTTTCTAAGTCATCAATATCACAAACATCAATGACAATTCTCTCACTTTGAGGAAAAAATGGAAATAGAGCATCTGCCTCTTCCTTAGGAGTAATAGAAGGTCGCTGACCATGAATCATACTTTTCAATTCGATCACACGTTTGGGCAGCTGTGTTCTCAAACCTGTAAGTTCTCGTATAGAATCCTCATGCTCCCGTTTCATTTCCTGAAGAAAGGAAACAGAATACTTTTCTATATTCTCACCAGAGTCAATCAAATGATTATGTTCTGGACAGGTTAGCATGAGATTAGTAATATCCGTTGCCAGTTGCGGTGATAGGATCTTATCTCCTCTGGGACCACTTTCCGTCCAGCTAATAATATGCGCAATATTGGCTTCATTGATGGGGTCTTGCGTAACCTGGTCTTCATACAGTATTCTATTACATCCGCGGAATTCGCATCTGCCACCAGCTCTTAACCATAAATGTGTCTGAACACTTTTGGGGATATGTGGCCTGATTTTTGTGTTAGTAGCCATTCTTATAACACCTCCCAATCCCAACTTCAAAAAGGACAAAAAGCTTCATCATTGTGAGAAATTGTTGCACAAAACGAATTCCTCTTGTAATTTTTACTTTCTTAAATAAATACCATCTGTACCCTTTTCACACTCAAGTATTTCCTGAATATATCCCGTATTAAAGTCACCAACCCAAAGACGCCATTCGTCGGTTCCTGCGATGACAAAAAACACATATTGGCATCCGGTTTGATCGGCTTTTAACGTTTCTCGCCAATCTGTCCAATCGATTTCTGACGGAACGGGTATTTTTTGTGGATGCGTGTGCCACACTCCCATATAATAGCTCTTATTTCTCCTTGCCTTCCTTAAGAAAAGCTGATGTCTTGGATCCCTTATATTAAACCTTATACGATTTCTTACATCGAAAGGATATGGATGCGATACCGCCTCTAAGGAAACATTACCCGTTTCTTTATGTTGATAACCTACTATATACCCTCCACTTTCCGGTTTTGAAAGGTCGTCCTGCAGCCATTTCCTGATTTCATCAAGAACTGGACTCAGAACATCAACCACCGTACCATTTGGAAGGTTCATTTTGACATAATTCTTATTTGCTTGAATCTCCACAACAATCACATTCCTCCATCGGGAATTCCGTGTCAGATACGGCAATCCTGTCGGATGATATATCTATAAGCGTATTCTCCGTAATCTTTTCTTTCTCTATATCTCGTATCGTATCTAACAAAGCGGATGTCGTTCTTAGAAGAATAGATGTTCCATAGGCAGCTCTTGTACCACCACAGCCATTGCGTATCATTCCGTTTTCCAGTGCTTCACCAGTATTCTTTCTTGCTCTGTTATTAACAAGCGTCCCCTGAGAATCTGTATACAAGCACTCAAAACATCCAGTCTGTTGATAATTCACAAATAGTATATGGCTATGTTCACCGCCTTCTTCAAGCCAAACATAAATCACCGGTATAAAACATTTCGCTTTTTTCAAAATGGAATTGAATTTTAACTGCTCATCACTATTACCAATAGTGAATATAATCATATCCATATTAGGAATTTCTTCCATCAAGGTCTTTTCGCCAAGTTTTTCTGCGCATGCTTCTACATTAATTTCCGGGTGGAGCAGATTTAGTAACATCTGTATTAGTGTTGCTTTATTTGATCCGACGCCAATCCCACCATATGCCCAACGCAGCAGGTTTTCTTCCACAAGTTTATCGTCATCATATATTTTCAACTTTTGGACACCGTTCTTTACCAATTCAAAAGCCACATAACTACCTAACGATCCTGCGCCAATAAGCAAAACTCTCTTATTCAGCAATCCGATATCATTCCCTATCTGCTCACATAAATATAAATAATCTTTTCTCTCTGTAGGCAGAGGCTCCACCGTTGTAATATCAGACAATAGTTTTTCTAACAGGGTATGCTCTTTACAATTATTACACCTTACTCTTAAGGCAAACGTAACATTTGATTGAGCTGTTTTCATTCCAAAGACAAGAATCAGATTTTGTGTTTTGGGAAAGATGGTTCTCATTTGTTCAAACGTATCATCACTGATGTGTTCTATTTTTTTACCATATACGATGTTCTGCACCTCATATGCAGACCATTTGAAGCCTTTATGCGGGGGAAGAATCCCTCTGCCATCCGTTATCGGAATATAGTACACCTCGTTTTCTATATGGTGAACCCATTTTCTTTCAGGCTTGTCTCTGGCGTCAATATCAGAAAGAGTTATACCCTGCTCGATAAGGCGTACCTTCTTTGTTCCGTAAAAGGCATCCATCTCCGTAAACTTAGATTCTTGCCCTAAATAGGCAACAAACGTCTTCTCTCCACTTGCTTCACTATTCCAATAGAACATGAATTCCTTTTGAAACTCTCTTTCCCGCTCTACAAGATTCATTGATAGCAATTCAATCAGCCGGTCTATACAATCGAAAATCTTATCCTCATAAGGAACAAGTGTGTTTACTATGCTGTCTTGCTCAAACAGACATACCCATCGGTACGTTCCATTCGGAAGGCTCGTACCATCGGTTATTTTTTTTTCCCGAAGCATTATATGTGGGAAATCCAGTAATTCATCATTGTAAAGATACACATTTGCTTTTGATGATGGATTGTCTTTATCAGGAGGAAAGAACAGAAACGTTTTTTCAAATAAAGTAAAGAAAAGAATGTCTTCAAGAATCTGTTCTCCTATAGTAATCTCTTCGTATGTTTCCAGAATATCTCTTACACTCATATAATTATCCAAAACTATGTTCTCGTCTATTTTGTGCTGCAGCAGCAACAGCCTCCTTGGCCGGAACTGTAAAGTCGTCGCCCAACACTTTCTGTACATATTTACCGGCATCATGCGCAGATTCAACATTCACGGCATTCGTAAGATTATCAACCGCTTTAGAAAGCCTATTATAGAATGTTGTCATATAGGTACTGCTACTATCTTTCATCTTTTTGAAAACATCTGTATACGGAGTGACGGGAAGATTTTTCGTAATAGTCCTTACAAGATTTCCTTTATCGTCAAATGTGTATGTAAATCTATCCAGCATCCCTTTCATCGTTTTCTGAAGTGAAAGCAAATCATCATCACCATCATCAGTAGATTGTGCGGAAAAACACTCACAGGCAAGAAGTGTCAGCCCTATGCTTGGAGGTACTTCATGATCGTTTGTCGAACCAGAATACTGTTCATTTCTCCATTTCTTAATAAAGCAAATAACTCGCCGAAGTTGAGCATTACCATTTATCTGACCACACAAGTAGTCATTTAATCCGTCAGGATCCGCACTTTCCCATGAATAATCGCTACTATATTCTTTGCCCCTCGCAAGATATACAGAATTCTCATATTGTGCATATAAAGGCAGATCAATATGCAACCATTCTTTCCCATTTTCATAGTACGATGCTCTTACACAGGGCTCTTTAATTGATACAGTGCGTGCAGGAATATTGATTGCATCTCGTAAGTACCCCTTTATTTTCCGCGGATCAGAAGACACAGAAATATCTAAAGGAATCATGACCGCAACATCCCTGTCTACAACGTCATCACTTATTGTGGTGTTATACTTGTAGCTTCCCTGATCAATCATTCGAATATCGCTTCTGCTGACGCTAATATTATGCTCCTTCAGAATATCGGGAAGTTTCGACTTTATGTCTTCCTCTAAGATTTCTCTTTTTTCCCTCAAAGCATTCGTTTCTTTATCAATCCTGATTTCCCTATAGAAATCAGCAAATTCTTTTTTTAACTTCATAATTTACCTTTCTTTATTCAATCAATGCTGCACATCGTAGTTAATTAACACATCCAGATAATTTGAAAACTTTATTCGTGTTTATCTATGGCACTCTCCAACATTCTTCTATAAGCAGTAACCACGGTTTCTGGTTCAATAATTCTTATTTTGTCGCAGAATCCAAAAATCCACCGATAGAATGTCGTGCTTGTACACACGCTTACTCTTGCTATAAAGTGGTCTTCATCGACTACCTTCGTCTCGAACTCTTTCCCAAAATTATCAATCAAATATTTCATTACAGAAACATGACATAATAGCTGTACTTGTACTGGCTCATCGGTATCATACATACGGAAGACATGTTTGCTATAGTCTGCCGGAGTATAGCCTTCCGGAGGCATCACAGCAATCTGATTAAGGATCTTCGGCTGTTCCGCGATGCGATCCAGACGGAAATTCCGCATTTCCTGACGCTCATCGCAGAAGCCGCGCATGTAATAGTAGTCGCCATCCCAGATCAATGTATACGGGCTTACCGTGTAGGGTTTGCCATCATTTGCAATATAACGTTGCTTTGTCACGTCAAAATCTGTGTAGCGGAAGGAGATTTTCCTCTTGGTATCAATGGCATCATTGATGGCATCGACAATGTAATATCCGTTTTCATTGTCCGATTTTGCACGACCTGCAACGTAAATATGACGACGGAGCTTTGCCGCATTCTGCGAATTGGTCAAGGTAAGAAGCTTCGCTATCAATTCATCGCTCTTTCGCTGCGTGATGAACTTGGAAGAAGAGATAGCATCAACCAGAACCTTGAGCTCCGGAAGTTCATAAATGTGGCCGTCATAATAATACTTGTTCTGGGTAGACTCATAGTGCTCAATATGTAGACCGCAGTCGTGAAGCATAGCAAGATCATCGCTGATGGTATTGCGGGATACCTTCACCGAATAATCTTCTTTAAGGATCTTCATCAGCTCGGCGGTTGATAATGTGTGCTCGGCGTCGGTATGTTGAACCAGGTGCTGATATAAATATAAGATTCTGAGTTTTGTTCCGTTTTCCATAATTAATCTCCATATTTATAATCAGGACATAAAAGTATCAATAAATCTTTGCTATCAAAATTCAAGGTATTATCTCAACTGAGTAAATACTGTAAAAATGGAATCATCTGGCAAACCATCATAATCTGCTAATTCCAGTTTATAGGTCAAAGAAGAAACATTTTCAGGAATTTCACTAAACGGATTTATTTCTGATGCTAAGAAAATCCTTGTTCTAACTGCTTCAAATCGTAGATTTTGAGCATCTCTTGGTGAAATGCGTTTTAATTCTTTTGCCAAATTAATAGAAAAGTTCAGCGAGGTGAAGAACTCGGTTTCGTTCTGCATGTCGCTTATTAACTCATTAATCGTTTGGCCGCCATCATATTGTTCGCATGTTATTACAGCAAGATAGCAAGAAGAAGCGCCGAATATCTGTTTGTGCTTTATTGTCACAACATCTTCTTCTGTAGATGTCGTTTTTACCTCCAAGCATAGTTTTGTACTAGAAAAATCATATCTGGAATATGTTCCGTTTCGATGCCACGCACAAGACAAATCGATATTGCATTTTTCTTTTGCCAACTGCATGAGTTTCAATTCTCCATACAAACCAACTGCATTTTTGTAACTCTGTTCTGTAGGTAATTGGAACAATGCTATCAATGAATAGAAGAAATCTTTAAAGTTTAGTTCTTCTTTATTGCGAGCATGCGTCTCACAAAGATTAATAAATGCGGACAGATTTTCATGATTACTTATCTCTTTATAAACAATCAGGTTGTAGAATCCGTTATCAAACGTCTGTTGATTTTTTACCCCACAAATCATGACATGCGTTTGCAAATGCAAATAGTCAGTTTCTACAGATTCAGTAGGATAGTCTTGATCATCATAAGCAATGTAGATTAATTGCGCATGACTTGTAAAAAAACCTGACGATTTATTTATGGGCGCAAGAAGATAGAGCCCGTCTGACTCATTAATATTTTCAATAAGTTTCAAAAGCTCAGTTGCATTCATACCCTATCCCTTTACAAAATACTTCTTTTCTTTGGGAACATATATAGCAAACATGTATTGTGTATACTCAGTCATAATCTGTTCATTTCCATATATGTCTTTCTTTTTCGGAACAATTCTATGAATTTGAATATTGATCTTATCCTTATCCACAATAACATAACTATCGCCTTGAAATACCACTTTGTTGGGGTCTTTATTGTCCGCGCCTTGTTGCAATGCAAAGATTTTATTGTTTGAATAAAAACTACGTTTTCTTCCTACCCCATCATTATCATTCATGATAATAACAGGAATATCTCCAGAGGATTCGATCAAATCAATAAGCGGCTTTCTTTCAAATGGCTCAAGGTCAAATACTGCCTGCATACAATCAATCAGTTTTGAAAGGTCATTTCGACTAACCATTGCGTACTGTGCACTTTGATTGCCATCTTTTCTCCCAACTGAAGTAGGAATCAAATCAACGCTACTAATAAGTGCTTCAACCAGTAAATTGTTCGAATGGACTTGATTTATATCAAAGATACCCACTCGTTGTTTAATCCATTTGTTTTTGAATGAGACAGTCGAATATGTTGCAACATTCTTCCTTGTAGGCTTTTGCTTAGTGTTTTCTGCTCTAATTAGAATATCGTCAATGCTCATCTCTCCTGCTTGAATTGCATTAAACTGTTCCCATAAGTCTGTTTCGATCTCAGAAAGATTTGTAAATTCGCGAGAAATTGTACTTGATGTAAATAGCTTGCAAATATCAATGTATTTTTCTCTATATCCAAACCATCGAGCTCTCTGAAGATTTGTATCCATATTACCGCTGTCTTTTGCCCAGCGCGAAAAGTAAGTAGTGACCAAACTTGAAAAGGTTACTCCTCTTTGCAAAAGATCTCCACCGATGTAAATCTTATGCTTCCTAAGTCCTTCGTTTGCTTGTGTGACCTGACCGGCAGAGTTTTTTAGTATTAAATAGATTCGAGATATTATTTTTTTCTGAATTACGACCCACAAATCATCAAAGTCATATGTGCTTCGTACTTTCTCATCAAAAAATGATATGTACGACTTCAGCAATTCATTTTTTGTTATTTGTAATCCGTCTTCATCGTTATACTCAACTTGCATCTTAAGAGATTGTACATATGCATCAATCATACGATAAATCGTATCATGATCACTTACATTTCTATGAGAATGAATAATCATATCGCTTGTGAGAATGCCTCGCTTATGCATTATTGCACTAGCAATGATATAGTGATGTATAGCATGTCGTAATGAATCTGGCATAACACCCTCACTTAAATTTTGTTGATCTTCGTCATCAACAATTTCAATCATGTTGGAATCAAATAAGTGATAGGTATCTCCGCCGCAGTATCCTTTTCCTGGCTCGACTAATCTAATTGCATCCGGGCGCAAACGACTATATTCATCTAAAAAAATAAGTGCTTGAGGTGTTGCTGTCACTGATAAATATAGTGGGTCATCGAGATGATCTTTCATTGCAACAATCGCCGCATAAGTTGCAGAAGCATCTGTAGCTTTATTCTTTTTTGTATTTAAACTTGCCTGGTCCCCTTCGTCGTCAATAATAAACGCTTTTAAGTTTGCCTTATCAATACGAGCCAGTAAATCATTGACCTTATTCATGGCAACAGGGCGCTTCATAGAAATCAAGAAAATGGGCTTGTTAGCTTCAAGTAAATCCTCAATTATCTCATCATCAACGGTCAACAACTGGGCACTGTCATCAGAAGAAAACACAACAGGCGTATCATTGGAATAGTCAGTCTCATTAGGAATATCAAATGTCTTTCGAAAACGGGTTGTTGTTTGGCTTAGAAGCGTATTGTCATATCCACCGTAAATAATTACCAAATTGAAACCATTATCAAAAGCTAATGCAGTAAATAATTCGAGATTGGAAGTTTTACCAGACTGCACTTTGCCTACTAACAGCATGTTGTTACTTAAAGACTGGTCTTCAAGCTGCATCATTGCCTCTGTAAATGTAGACATAATATTATCTCGGATATTCGCAGCTCCAAAATCACCATACGACTGAATATGCTTATCATGTATTTTTTTATAATATTTCCCCTGTTTTACAGAGATAATTGGATAAGTATCAGGCCCATTATCCACAATGTACTCCTCCATATGTTAATCCTCCGCCAGCATTTTTAGATATTGATTCATATAATTTTTCACAACATTGGCCGGTATATATCCTTGTCTATCAGATGCCAATTTAGCCTGTCTCTCTGATAGAATAAATGATAGGGTAAATTTCTCAAGCACTCTCTTAAAACTCTCATCTTTAGAGAACGGCATAAAGAAAGGGTGATCAATGTTGATTAAGACTTCATAAACGTCAGGTGAGCTTTCAGAATAATTGATCCAAAATGACTTATTCCCTATAGACCACTGAACGTTAAATTCAACACAAATTACAGGTGAAATCTGAATTTTATAATTTCGAACGGTTCCAACTAGTTCCTCCGGAGTCTCTTCATGCAAAACGGTATCGATGTATTCTTGAACATCATTTACGGTTTCCTCTACCGAATCAGTCGATTGCTCGCCACACGTCTCTTCAAGAACATTTTCCGTTTCAGTATTAGAAGACGAATCGTTTGAAAAAGCATTGTTAAGTGCATTTGCAACATCCTTTTGCAGATCATTCGATGCTTGCTCAGAATACTGTGTCTCATTTGCTCTTTCTTTTATAGACATTTCAGCAATATCAATGTATTCTTGAATGTTGCTCTTTAGGGCATCAATAAAAGCATCTTCAAGGCCATCGTCCCAAATAAAACCATCCTTTGCCTGGTTAACAGGAAAGTCATTCATATTAAGTTCACCAAAGAGTTTTAGTGACCGCTGGCTTTGTGCTTGGCCAAAAATCTGAGAAGGTTTATAGTTACTATCGGTACCTCCAACAACAACTCGATCTTGCCTAAACAATGCAAATCCTGACTTTGGAAAGCTACCTGGATTCATTATTGCTACAAATCCAGTAACTCTATATGTTTTTTCATTAAATTCTACATTAAAATCCAGTTCCTTTTTCCAGCGTTTGCCTCGAAAATTAGTAAGTACCGGATATTCGTCAAATACTATCGGCTCATCATTGAACCATATCTCGATATTTCTATTATTTATATCTCTTCGATACATACTTGATAGTAAATCGCGAATTTTTCCTATCGTTCTAGAACCTGTTATTTTCTTTGTCACTTGTTCAATAACTATTTCTGTTCCGTGAGAATCACCTGCGACATAATCTCTGTGAATTTGAACACTATTAATGCTTAATTCCTTCAGTTTCGGTATGTCTACAGTTGCAGAATAACGATTATGAGACCCTAACTGGGTACTGGTAACACTCCACACATTGCCAAACCATGATGCAGCTGTCTTTAATCCCATACCAAACTCATTTCGCCCGGATTGAGTTTCATTTCTAGAATCAAGCAGAATGGCATCCCTAAAGCGATCTATTTCCATTCCATACGCATTGTCAGTAATCCTAAGAGTATTTGTAATAGAACTATATTTAACCGTAACAAGAAGTTTGTCGAAGCCGGGAGTATTATCAAGAATGTCTGCGTGCGAAATATAAGACTGAGTCGAATTATCTACAAATTCAGCAATGGCATACCACGATTTATAGCTTAATCTAGAGAATACATTGAGGATACTTGCTCCTGGCTGAATGTTTAATTCGATAACATCAGTATTTTCAGTGCTTAATGCGAAATTCATCGGTGGCTCTTCGGATATTGTAGAGAATGGATATATTGACTGTTTTTCGCCATATCCCATTACAGGTATTCCTTTCTCCGTACTAGTTGTCTGTTCGGATAACGGCTTTTCTGTAGTATCCTTTACTATTGCTGCAGTTTCTATTTGTTCATAGATAATACTTGGGTCACACTCTGCTATCGCATTTCGGCAAGCACGTTCCAAGCCCGGCTGACTATTATTTACGCTGTCTCGGTATGATGCATTTCCTTTTACTGCAGTGAGTGCATTGCATAAAGCCTCTCTACCGAAATCTTTAAATATACTGACAAGTAAAAAGTGAGTAAAGGATTCGCTTGTTCCCATTTTATAGCATTTAGCTTTTCGCATACATGAGTAAATGTTAAAGTACATTTTCAGCGAAGACTCTGTGCTCATAACTCTTCCATGCAGAGAAAGGAGAGCGAATTGTACTGAGTATTTCCCGTCATAAACATCTTTTGATGTTTCATAAATAAGCATCATTTCTTGCTTATCTTTCAATGCTTTACTCATGATGCACCTCCTTGATTTGTTCGATTTCAGCCACATCAGATTTCAATCCAAATAAGTTTTTACATAATATTTTGAGAACACGAACATTCACAGAGTTACCTAATTGCTGATAAATCTGCTTATCCGTACCTGCAAATTTATAACGTTGATCGAAATTCTGCAGGTTCGCTGCTTCTCGTGGCGTTATATGACGATAAGCACCTTTAGAATGATCCCATATTATTGGAGTATTTACGATCGCCACTAATGAAGGAAAAAATGTCGTTCTCTTGCAACGAATGCCCGACTGGCGGATTTGAATAATTGCATCATGCATGTCTTTGACATCTTCTCCACAATTCCACTCGAATTTCTGATACAGTTTAATCCTGCTTGTCATATCGTAACGTTGAATCCACTCATCAATGAAATCTTTGTGAGATATATAGAACTCACGGTTCTTATCAACAAATCGTTTTTTCCAATCAGGCATTGCATCGTAGCCAACTTGATTTCTAAGTTCATCATCCGATTCAATCCCAAGTCCAAAACAATTGATCCAAATTGGAAAGCCAATTACATTAATTCCAGTTCCTATTCTGAACTCATCCCAAGCTTCAATCATTTGTGATTGTTCTTCTGAAACTAAATATTCGTCAGAAACATCAGGTTCCAAGATTGAAAGTGCATCACCCATTTTACAGGTCTTTAAATACTTATCGATTTGCAGGTCATCTCTAGAAATGAATCCTTGGGAAAGAATTGTTTCATTGCAATATTTGCGCTTTATTCCCAGAATATAGACCCTTTCTCTAATTTGAGGAAGTCCAAAGTCTGATGGTGATAGAATAAGGGCATCTTTAGTAATGATAAAGTCTCTTTTTAATAATTCGGAACGAATTATTTCCCAATTCTCAGTTTTATCCGCAAGATTTCGAACGTTCTCAAGCACAACAAATTGAACCTCCGGGTGCGCGTCCAAAATGTCCATAATCTTGTAGAATAAGTTACCTCGTGTCTTATCTTGAAACCCCTTTTGTTGGCCGGCTTTACTAAAAGGTTGACAAGGAAAACCGGCACAAACAACATCAAATTCAGGAATCTCCAATGGATCTATGTTGTTTACATCTCCTCGAACAAAACCTTCGTACGTTGAAAAGTTTAGATTATATGTTTCCACACACGCCTGATTTATTTCTGCAGCCATTATACATTCACCGCCAAGATATCTCATTGCTTGGTGGAAGCCCCCTATCCCTGCAAATAAATCAATAAATCGGAATTTGGCATTTGATATATGCTTTTTAGTTTTCTTTTTTTTGTTTTCTGGCTTGCTGGACTTGGAAGGTATCATCCATTTGCCATTTATCTTTTTAGCTTCATGGATCCTCCCACTAGAGCAGAGAATAGTAACCCATGTAGGTGAAACCCCCCATTTAGCCGCAGCATCTTTTGCTGAAATGTATTCAACCATTTTTCTTTTTCTCCATTTCACTATTTGTACTTTGAACTAAACAGGGTCATGGTTCACAAGTATTGTTTTTTTAATATATCGTCCAGACTTAATTCTTGCGTCGATTGGCTTTATTGCATCATCTGGAATGGCCCAGTATGAACCTATTTTCATTGCGCCTGGAATTCTACCATTAACACAAAGATCATTAATCCATCTTGCAGAAATATTCCATTTTTCAGCTGTTTGTCTTATAGATAAATAACCCATGTTTTTCTCCATTAATTTGGTAGCATATACAATGATCTACATGTTATTGTACTCTAAACCTCGCGGAAAATCAATCTATTTGTCGTCCCCTGTTGCCCAATATTTTACGCACCTCACTAATTTGCAAGCAATGTTTCCTTGGCCAAGTCCTGCGAAAACACCGTTATCCCAAAACGGGACAACGTGCTTGTTGGGATATTCCCAAGCCCTTATCGATCATCACTTCGTGATGGCTGCGCGTTTCTTCGAAACACTAAAATAGCAAGGTCTGAGCAGCAGTACCATGACTGTTACCCAGACCTTTTGATTTGCTAGGCTTAATGACTTTGTTCATCCTTCCGGCGTTTCTGCTCTTCTTCCTTGCGCTCTGCATCATAGAGAGAAGCAATATTCTGCTGGGCAATCAGAAGCTCCTGAGCGCCATTTTTCGCCAGTCTGTATTCGGCATAAGTCTGCTTTTTTGCTGCAAGCACCTCAGCATATTCAATGCTGAGATCCTTTACCCGTGGAAGCTTCCTTACGCCCAATTCATCGAAAGCCGCCTTTGCAGCTTTATGAATCGTAATCTCTTCCCGATGTGCCTCCAGAAACCTTTTGCTGTAACCGGCTTTGCGGTATTCCTCATATGTGGCACGCGTCTTGGAATAGTTGATGATATGCTTTTTCAGAGTGCCGATCTCCGCCAATCGCTTTTCCGATTGCTGAATAGAGGAGAGCAGGGCATCTCTTTTGGCAGTCTGCTGCTGCACAAGCTGATCCAGCTGCTCCATGCTTTCAATCTTATGATCCCGCAGGAACAGCAGCGTTTTCGACATCTGCTTCAGGTTATAAACCGATGCCCAGCGCTGATATCCGGCGCCTTTGTTCTGCAGCTTGCTCTGGATATCAATGACAAGATTGAAGGGGCGGGCATCTGTGCGGTGGTTGCCGCCATGGCCTTCACCCCCAAATCCAGTGCTCTCGGTTTGTGTTCCTGCTGCCCGAGGAAATGAGCTCGCAGATCCGCCTCGGTATAGCCTTCCTCCAGAGAGGACAGGCGGATGAAGCGGGCCTGATTTTTCCCTTTGACAGAAATATGCTTTCCGCATTTTATCTCATAATCCAGTGCCCGCAGCTCCTGCAGAAATGCTTCAAAGGACTCCGGCTTCTTCTGCAGAACAGCATCGATATCCTCACAAAGAACA
>ENA-OWPD01001741-OWPD01001741.1-human-gut-metagenome-genome-assembly--contig:-NODE-1741-length-15308-cov-12.484626_pt1 | contig 15308 bp, 10 predicted proteins | sample MGYA00248262_ERZ651842 | MGnify/ENA primary metagenome ERZ651842 (study PRJEB26924, sample SAMEA4378253) | human gut metagenome | biome: human gut; feature: human-associated habitat; material: faeces... | reverse complement strand
AAAAAGGAAGGTACTGCCATGGAACTGTCACCCGCAGCCAGACGTCTGGTCATACTCCTGTGTCTCCGGCATCTGCCCGGGATTCTGGGCATGGGATTGTCCAGAGTACTGGTTATGATACCGGGAAAATTAAGGGAATCTTTATTGAAATTAACAGGATATGATGATAAGCTTCATAGGTAATCTGATATAAGACGGGAGGAATTGCAATATGAAGAAACATTCATTGATGATAACAGCAGCCGCTCTGGCTGCGGCGATGGTGCTGGGAACGGGCTGTGCCAAAAAACCAGCGGTGGAGACATCTGAGACAGTTACCAGCCAGGCTTCGGCTGAGGAGACCACCAAAGCGCCTGAGACAACGGCCAAGGCACAGGAGACAACGGAGCAGGCGGCTGAGGCAAAGGAAGTATACCATATGCTGCAGGGCACCGTTACAAAGGTGACAGCGGACGGTTCGGTGTTCACCCTTCAGGCGGACGACGGCAGGGACTATGATATCAGCCAGTCGGACATCCGGGACGTGGAGGTGGAGATTGAGGAGGATGTGCAGATAGCCATTGCGTATATAGGGGAGCCCCTGGGCAGTCTGGAGGACGTGACTCTGGTGGTGGCCCTTCCGGAACAGGAAGAGTGGAGTATTCTCACTGAGAAAGGAACCACCACGGCTAACGCGATGAGCAGCTTTACCATAAAGACAGACGACGGACAGGAGTTAAGCTTCTTAAAGGATAACTGCCCCATTGAGGAAGGGGCCCTGGCAGGTGACAGCGGGGATAAGGTGACTGTGACCTATGTGAATTCCCAGGGAGTAAACTATCCGGTGGAGATTAAAGGAACGAAATAGACAGGCTGCCGCCACAATTTTGCGAAAAACCCTTGCAAAATAAGTGTTTTCCCTGTACAATCTGATATTGAGTAAACAGCGTGAGAGGGGCCGTACATGACCCCTCTTTTACTAGAAATATCAGCAGATACCAGAAATATCAGCGGAACAGATTAAGAAGAACAGATTAAGAGAAAGGTAACGAACATGATTAGTACAAGCAACATATCTCTTCGCGTGGGCAAGAAGGCATTGTTTGAGGATGTGAATATCAAATTCACCGAGGGCAACTGCTATGGACTCATCGGTGCAAACGGTGCCGGAAAGTCCACATTCCTTAAGATCCTGTCAGGCCAGTTGGAGCCTACCAGCGGCGATGTCATCACCACCCCCGGACAGAGGCTGTCCTTCCTGCAGCAGGACCACTTTAAGTATGACCAGTACACGGTCCTGGATACGGTCATCATGGGCAATAAGAGACTGTATGAGATAATGAAGGAAAAGGAAGCCATCTACATGAAGGAGGACTTCACGGACGAGGACGGCATCAAGGCCGCTGAGTTAGAGGGTGAATTCGCCAACATGAACGGATGGGAGGCAGAGTCAGATGCTGAAAGCCTTTTAAACGGACTTGGTATTGAGCCGGACCTGCATTATGCGCAGATGGGATCCCTTCTGGGCGCCCAGAAGGTAAAGGTACTTCTGGCCCAGGCCCTGTTCGGCAACCCCGACATCCTGCTTCTGGATGAGCCTACCAACCACCTGGACCTGGATGCCATTGCGTGGCTGGAGGAGTTTTTGATTAACTTTGAGAATACAGTTATCGTGGTATCCCATGACCGTTATTTCCTGAATAAAGTCTGCACCCAGATAGCTGACATTGACTACGGAAAAATCCAGCTGTTCGCAGGAAACTACGACTTCTGGGTAGAGTCCAGCCAGCTGATTGTGAAGCAGATGAAGGAAGCCAACCGCAAGAAGGAAGAGAAGATTAAGGAGCTCCAGGAATTTATCCAGCGCTTCTCCGCCAATGCGTCCAAGTCCAAGCAGGCCACTTCCCGTAAGCGTGCCCTTGAGAAGATTGAGCTGGACGACATCCGTCCTTCCAGCCGTAAGTATCCGTACATTGATTTCCGTCCTTTCCGCGAGATTGGCAATGAGGTCCTGACCGTGGAGCACTTAAGCAAGACCATTGACGGCGAAAAGATACTGGACGATATCTCCTTCATTCTGGGCCGCGAGGACAAGGTTGCCCTGGTAGGACCAAATGAGCGGGCCAAGACCGTGCTCTTTAAGATTCTGTCCGGTGAGATGGAGCCGGATGAGGGTAGCTATAAGTGGGGTCTTACCACCTCGCAGGCTTATTTCCCCAAGGATAACAGCGCCGAGTTTGACAACGACGACACTATCGTAGAGTGGCTGACCCAGTATTCTCCTGAGAAGGACGTAACCTATGTCCGCGGTTTCCTGGGACGCATGCTGTTTGCCGGCGAGGACGGAGTAAAGAAGGTGAAGGTTCTTTCCGGAGGTGAGAAGGTGCGCTGCATGCTGTCCAAGATGATGATATCCGGCGCCAATGTGCTGATGTTGGATGAGCCTACGGACCACCTGGACATGGAGTCTATCGACGCTCTGAACCGCGGTATGATTAAGTTCCCGGGCGTGATGATTTTCTCCTCCCGTGACCACCAGATTGTGCAGACTACTGCAAACCGTATCATGGAAATCATTAACGGCAAGCTGGTTGATAAGATTACCACCTACGACGAGTACCTTGAAAGCGACGAGATGGCACGTAAGAGATTTACCTTCACACTGACTGAGAGTGAAGAGGCAGATGATTAATATAGTGGCAGTGACAGGGCGGCAGGATGGATAAATCCTGCCCCTTTTCAGTCATTTTATGAGTATGGAGCGGATTAAGAGGAGAACAGATATGGAAAAAATTACAAGCTTTACCATTGACCACAATAAGCTGCAGCCTGGAGTCTATGTATCCAGGAAGGACCAGGTGGAAGGGGGAATGGTGACCACCTTTGACCTGCGGATGACCTCGCCCAATGAGGAGCCGGTGATGAACACCGCAGAAATGCATACCATTGAGCATCTGGGGGCAACCTTTTTAAGGAATCACGGCACCTTTGGCAAAAAGTGCATTTACTTCGGACCCATGGGGTGCAGGACCGGTTTCTATCTGCTTCTGGCAGGGGATTACCAGTCCGCGGATATCCTGCCCCTGATGGTGGAAATGTATGAGTTTATCAGGGATTTTCAGGGGGAGGTGCCTGGGGCGTCGCCAAAGGACTGCGGCAATTATCTGGATATGAATTTGGGCATGGCCAGATACCTGGCCGGGAAGTACCTGGAAGTACTGTACCATGTGGACCAGTTCCCGGAATCCAGGCTGGTATATCCGAAGTAGGCAGCTGTTTGAAAACGACACAGGAACATACCGGAAACCTATTCCCGGACCATGTTCCGGAGAGGAGCCATAAAGAATGACTAAGTTGATTTCGTGGAATGTAAACGGCCTCAGGGCCTGCGTAGGTAAAGGCTTTCTGGATTTTTTCAGGGAAGCGGAGGCAGATGTATTTTGTATACAGGAAAGCAAGCTTCAGGAGGGGCAGATTGAACTGGACCTGCCCGGCTATCACCAGTACTGGAACTACGCCAGGAAAAAGGGATATTCCGGCACAGCCATGTTCACGAAAGAGGAACCCGTGTCCGTGTCCTATGGCATCGGCATGGAGGAACACGATACCGAGGGGCGTGTGATTACGGCAGAGTTTCCTGAATATTATGTGGTGACCTGCTATACCCCCAATTCACAGGACGGCCTGGCTAGGCTGGATTACAGGATGAAGTGGGAGGACGATTTCCTGGCATACCTTAAGAAACTGGAGGAAAACAAGCCTGTGGTATTCTGCGGGGATCTGAATGTGGCCCACAAGGAGATTGACCTTAAGAATCCCAAGACAAACAGGAAAAATGCCGGCTTTACCGATGAGGAGAGGGGCAAGTTCACAGACCTTCTGGCAGCAGGCTTTGTGGACACGTTCCGCTATTTCTATCCGGACCTGGAGGGGACTTACTCCTGGTGGTCCTACCGTTTCAGCGCCAGGGCCAAAAATGCAGGGTGGCGCATTGACTATTTTTGTGTATCAGAAAGCCTTAAGGACAGACTGGTAAGCGCATCCATCCACAATACGGTTATGGGTTCAGACCATTGCCCGGTGGAGCTGGTGATTGAATAAGAGGAAAAGACGATGAATCTGGTTACCATTGAACATTTGACAAAATCATACACGGAGAGGCTGCTGTTTGACGACACGTCCTTCTCCATCAACGAGGGGGAGAAGATTGGGCTGATTGGCGTCAACGGCACGGGCAAGTCCACTCTCCTTAAGATTGTCGCGGGGCTGGAAGATGCGGACAGCGGCAGCGTGGTAAGGGGCCGCAGCCTCTACATACGCTATCTGTCCCAGATCCCGGAATTCGCGGAGGGGGATACGGTGCTTGAAAGCGTTATGCGGGAAAATGCCGGGGAAACCCACTACAGTTCTGCGGACGAGATGCAGGCCACGGCCAAGAGCATGCTTAACAAGCTGGGTATCATAGAACACGATGCCCTGACATCCACCCTTTCCGGCGGACAGAGAAAGAGGGTGGCCTTAGCCAGTGTGCTTATGAGTACAGCAGACCTTCTGATACTGGACGAGCCTACCAACCATCTGGACAGCGGTATGGCTGACTGGCTGGAGGAATATCTGAAAGCCTTCCGGGGCGCCCTGCTGATGATTACCCATGACCGGTACTTCCTGGACAGCGTGGTGGGCCGCATTGTGGAGCTGGACAAGGGAAAGCTCTACAGCTACCAGGCTAATTATGAGGGCTTCCTTGCCCTGAAGGCGGAGCGCATGGAGATGGCCGAGGCATCGGAGCGTAAACGGCAGACCATTCTGCGCAATGAGATTGCCTGGATGCAGCGGGGAGCCAGGGCCCGTTCCACCAAGCAGAAGGCCCATATACAGCGGTATGAGGAGCTTCGGGACCAGAAGGGGCCGGAATATGACCGCAACGTGGAGCTGGAATCCATAGCCAGCCGGTTAGGCAGGACCACGGTGGAGGTGAAGGATCTGTGCAAGGCTTACGGGGACAAGGTGCTGATGAAGGATTTCACCTACATTTTCCTGAAAAATGACCGTGTGGGCATCATCGGCCCCAACGGAAGCGGAAAGTCCACCCTGATGAAGATGCTGGCAGGCTGGGTGGAACCGGATTCCGGCACCATCCAGATAGGACAGACCGTGAAGATGGGGTATTTTTCCCAGGAAAATGAGGCCATGGATGAAAGCCTTAAGGTTATCGACTATATTAAAAATGCGGCTGAGTATGTAAAGACAAAGGACGGCAGTATCAGCGCCAGCCAGATGTTAGAGCGGTTTTTATTCCCCTCCGGTATGCAGTATACCTCCATAGGCCGCTTATCAGGCGGGGAGAGGCGGAGGCTTTACCTGCTGCGTATCCTTATGGAGGCGCCTAATGTGATACTGTTGGACGAGCCCACCAATGACCTGGACATCCAGACACTGACCATACTGGAGGACTATCTGGATACATTTCCGGGCATAGTTATAGCCGTATCCCATGACCGGTATTTCCTGGACCGCGTTGTGAACCGAATCTTTGCCTTTGAGGGACAGGGAAAGGTGACCCAGTATGAGGGCGGATTTACGGATTATCAGATTGCCTGGTCCGCCAGACATCCCCAGGAGACAGGGGAGCAGAAGGGCGTAAGAGCCGGAGACAGTGATGAAAACGGGTCCGGCCTCCCCATAAACCGGAATAACTGGAAGCAGGCCGCAGGCGGCGAAAAGAAGCGCAAGCTTTCCTTTAAGGAACAGCGGGAATGGGAAACCATTGAGGCGGATATCGCGGCTCTGGAACAGTCCATCGGAGATTTGGAGCAGGAGATTGGAAAATCTGCCACCAACTATACCAGGCTCAATGAGCTGATGGAGGAAAAGTCCGCCAGGGAAGCACAGCTGGAGGAGAAGATGGAGCGCTGGATGTATCTTAACGAGCTGGTGGAGCAGATAGAGGCGCAGAAATAACAGCAGGCACAGTATGGGAGCTGGTTATCAGACGGGTTGTATTTTTCTGATAACCAGTTCTTTTTGTGCATAAAAAGATGACGATTTCTGCCAGGGAGTGTTGATTTATTGACAAAATATCGAATTAACTATATACTTTTCTTATCGTGCTTATGACAGTTTCAAATAGAAAATCCACTTAAAAACAGTTGTTGATAATTCAGAAACAGTGGTCTTGGGAAAGGCGGTAACAGCTATGATGAAGGGATTCCGGATAGACAGGAATGATGGAAGGATATATGCGATGGGAGTGACTGCTGTCTCCGGAGGGGTGCATTTTTCTTTCCCCTCTAAGGGAGAGATCTGCGCCGTTATTTTATATAGGAAAGGGGCCAAAAGCCCCAGGGGGAGAATCGAATTTCCGGTAAATGCCAGAACAGGGGATGTGTGGAGCATGACTGTGCTGGGAGACTTTTCCGGCCTGGAGTACGTGTACGAGGTAGACGGACAGCAGATGCCGGACCCTTACGGGAGGAAGTTTACGGGCATGGAGCGCTGGGGAAGCCTGGCGCGCCGGGACAAGCCGGTCCGCACGCCGGTGGATACAGAAGGGGGCGCGTACGACTGGGAGGATGATATCCTACCCTGCATCCCTTATGACCAGTGTGTGATTTACCATATTCATACCAGGGGATTTACCAAACATGCCTCCTCCGGCCTGGAAGGAGACAGCAGGGGAACCTTTAAGGGCGTGGCGGAGAAGATACCCTATCTCAAAGACCTGGGGATCACCACTGTGGAGATGATGCCTCCGGTGGAGTTTGAGGAGTTAATTATACCGGAGCGTGTGGACGGAAGTCCTTTTGCAGCTGAAGAACCGGATGGAAAGCTGAATTACTGGGGATATACCAGAGGGTATTATTTTGCGCCTAAGTGTGCCTACAGCAGCGGACCTGTGAGGGAGCCTGAACGGGAGTTTAAGGATATGGTGAAGGCCCTCCACAGGGCAGGACTGGAACTGGTTCTGGAATTATTCTTTGACGGGAAGGAAGCGCCCTCCTATGTGCTGGATGTGGTCCGCTTCTGGGCTCAGGAATACCACGTGGACGGCGTCCGGCTGGTGGGCTATGCGCCTGTGAAGCTTTTGGGCGAGGATCCGTACCTCAGCAGGCTGAAGCTGTTGGCGCCCGGGTGGGACGGTGTGGAGCCGGGGCAGGAAAAACATCTGGCTGAATATAATGACGGGTTCATGATGGATATGCGAAGCTTTCTGAAGGGGGATGAGGACCAGCTTAACCGTCTGGTATACCACATCCGTCATAATCCCGGCCAGGTGGGCGTTGTCAACTACATGGCTAATACCAATGGCTTTACCCTGATGGACATGGTGTCCTATGACACAAAGCACAATGAGGCCAACGGGGAGGAGAACCGGGACGGAACAGACTACAACCAGTCCTGGAACTGCGGAGTGGAAGGCCCCAGCAGAAAGAAACGGATCATGCAGATGCGCAGGAAACAGATACGCAATGCCCTGCTCATGCTGTTTTTAAGCCAGGGAACTCCTTTGCTTATGATGGGGGACGAATTTGGCCGGACCAAGAAGGGAAACAATAACTCCTACTGCCAGGACAACGATATATCATGGCTTAACTGGGGCCTGTTAAATTCCAACAGCAGCATCCATGAATTTGTAAAGCATGTAATTCAATTCAGAAAGGAGCACTCCGTGTTCCATATGGAGAAGGAGCCGGCCCTGATGGATTACCGCTCCGTGGGGCTGCCGGACGTGTCCTACCACGGCCTTAAGACCTGGTGTCCCATGTTTGACCGTTTCCTCCGCCAGCTGGGTATATTATACTGCGGAAAATACGGTAAAAAGCCGGACGGAAGGGAGGACGACTACTTCTACGTTGCGTTTAACATGCACTGGGAACCACATGAGTTTGCCCTTCCCAACCTGCCGAAGGATTATAAGTGGCATACGGCCTTTAATACGGACGAGGACCAGGTGAACGGCATGTATCCCGGGGGCAGTGAACCGGTTCTGGAGAACCAGAAGTCCATAATGATTATGGCAAGGACCATCGTGGTTCTCATGGGAAAGGAGGTTCCCGCGCAGAAGAAAGCCTCCAGGGGAAAGGCAGCGGGAAAAGGCGAAAGAAAGGAAGAGGAAGCAGATGATACTGTCAGAGGAAATGATACGGTATATAGAGAACCACAGGCAGGAGGCTTACAGCCTTCTTCTGGAGCTGGCCAGGATACCGGCGCCCTCCAACCATGAAGAGAGGCGGGCTGAATTCTGTCTGAACTGGCTTAAGTCCCAGGGTGCCAGGGGCGTATATATTGACCAGGCCCTTAATGTGGTGTATCCGGCGGATGTAAGCCAGGGCAGGCCGTTGGATGTGTTCATGGCCCATATGGATGTGGTGTTTTCCGATGAGACAGAACTTCCCTTAAGGGTAGAGGACGGACGCATCTATTGTCCCGGCGTGGGAGACGACACGGCATGTCTGGTATGTCTTCTGCTGGCAGGGAAATATATAGCCCGGCATGTGGATTCTCCCAGTTGGAGGGAAATCCGGGGGGAGGATGCCCCCGGACTTCTGCTGGTGTGCAATGCAGGGGAAGAAGGTCTGGGAAACCTGAAGGGAGTGCGTAAGATCTGCGAGGACTACGGCGGCAGGATAAAGAGCTTTTGTACCTTTGACAGTTCTCTTTCCAGCATCGTGGACAGGGCGGTGGGTTCCAAGCGCTTCCGGGTAAAGGTCCGCACCCGGGGCGGTCATTCCTACAATGACTTTGGCAATGATAATGCCATAGCGGGACTGGCGTCCCTGGTGGGGAAGCTTTATAAAATCCAGGTGCCGGAGGGCGGAAAGACAACCTATAATGTAGGTATGATATCAGGAGGGACATCGGTTAATACCATTGCCCAGGAAGCCGAGATGCTGTACGAGTTCCGTTCCGACAAAAGGGAGAACCTGGAATATATGGAACGGCAGTTCATGGAGGTACTTGACCGTGCAAAGGCAGAGGGGACGGACGTGTCTTTCCAGGTTATAGGAGTCAGGCCCTGCGAAGGCCAGGTGGACCCGGCACAAAAACAGGCCCTGACAGACTGGGCCCACCGGGTGGTTGAAGAAATGACCGGACAGGCGCCCAAACACCATGCCGGCTCCACGGACTGCAATATCCCGCTGTCTTTGGGGATTCCAAGCGTGTGCGTGGGAAGCTTCCGCGGCGCAGGAGCCCATACCAGGGAGGAATATGTGGAGACAGATTCCCTGGAGGAAGGCTATAAGGTGGCATTCGGTATGATTTTCGGAAGAAGGGATTGATTTTAAGGACAGGCGGTAAAGCTTTCTCGCCCCGGCTGTGTACGGCCGGTCATAATGATTCTTACTAATTCATAGATTTAGAGTGGGTACTCTTATGGAGTGCTCCCGGAAACAGCGTATGCATGCGCTTCCGGGAGCATTTTTATATCTGTTCACGCGGCGTCCGGCGGATACCGGGGAAGCAGACGCACAATAGCGCAGGCTCATAAGAACCATGAATTAGGTAAGAGGGGAGAGACAGATGGCAGATTGGTTTGAACAGCCGGAGGCAGAGGTGTTAGCCGGGCTGGACTCCGGAAGGCAGGGAATTGACAGCGGGCAGGCGGAGCAGCGTCTTAAGGAATATGGGGAAAATGTATTGGAGGAGGCAGGACGGCTCCAGTGGTGGCAGGTATTTCTTGCGCAGTTTAAGGACCTTTTGGTCATTATCCTGATCGGGGCGGCCGCAGTGTCCATGCTCACAGGGGATCCGGAGAGCGCCATGGTCATATTTGCGGTCCTGCTGCTAAATGCAGTGCTGGGAACGGTCCAGCACCAGAAGGCGGAAAAATCCCTGGACAGCTTAAAGCGGCTTTCCTCGCCTGAAGCCAGGGTCCTGCGGGACGGGCGCAGCATGACCATACCGTCCGCCCTGGTGGTACCGGGGGATATCCTGCTGCTGGAGACCGGCGATATGGTGGCCGCGGACGGACGGCTGCTGGAGGTGTACGGGCTGACCGTCAATGAGAGCTCCCTTACAGGGGAATCCCTGGGGGTGGAGAAACACACCGGGGCGGTGAAGGCGCGGGAGGGAACCGTGGCATTGGCCGACCGGACCAACATGGTATTTTCCGGTTCCCTGGTGACCTCAGGCCGTGCCGTGGCAGCGGTAACAGCCACGGGAATGAATACGGAAATCGGTAAGATAGCTGTGCTGATGAACGGAACCAAGGAACAAAAGACCCCGCTTCAGGTGAGCCTGGACCGGTTCTCCGGACATCTGGCCATTGCCATCATAGCCATCTGCGGCCTGGTGTTTTTGCTCAGCCTGTACCGCCGGGAACCGGTGCTGGATGCCTTGATGTTTGCCGTGGCCCTGGCAGTGGCAGCCATACCGGAGGCGCTCAGCTCCATCGTCACCATTGTCCAGGCCATGGGCACCCAGAAAATGGCAAGGGAACAGGCTATCATAAAAGATTTGAAGGCGGTGGAGAGCCTGGGATGCGTCTCTGTTATCTGTTCCGATAAGACGGGAACCCTGACACAGAACCGCATGGATGTGGAGCAGGTGTACGTCAACCACACGCAGCAGCAGCCGTCATGGCTGGAAAATGAAAAGAGAAGGAGCGATGTCAGGCTCCTGCTTATGGGGGCGGTTCTTAATAACAACGCCTCCGGCCAGGACGGGGACCCCATGGAGACAGCGCTGTTTAACATGGCAAGGGAGGCAGGGCTTATCCCGGAACAGGTTCGGCTCCAGAGTCCCAGAAAGGGGGAGATTCCCTTTGACTCCCGCCGCAAGCTTATGACTACCGTAAATGAGATAGAAGGACACGATATTGTCTTTGTCAAGGGAGCCGTGGATGTGCTGCTGAAAAAATGCACCCGCCTGGCTAATCCGGCCGCCGGCCAGGGGACAGGGTTAGCCGGCCAGAGGCCAGAGGCAGCCATACCCTGCCGTACCTTGTCGTCCTCGGACCGCCAGAGGATACTGGACCAGAATAGCCGCTGGTCTGCCAGGGGGCTCCGGGTCCTGGCCTTTGCATGCCGTCCTTTCAATGAGGAGGGAAAGGAGCACGGTAATTCCGGCTTATCCGGGGCAAAAGCAGGAAACAGCCAGGAACGTTTATCCCTGTCAGGAAGGCTGGAGGATAATCTGGTGTTTCTGGGGCTCACTGCCATGATGGATCCGCCCAGGCCGGAATCGCGCCAGGCAGTGGCCAGCGCCAGGCAGGCAGGCATACGCCCTGTGATGATCACAGGGGACCATAAAGTGACCGCCATGTCCATAGCAGAGCGGATCGGCATATTTACGCCGGGCAACATGGCGGTGACAGGGGCGGAGCTGGACCAGATGGAAGAGGAGGATTTGAACCGGAGTCTGGAACACATTTCAGTCTATGCCAGGGTGTCGCCGGAGCACAAGATACGTATTGTCAAGGCGTGGCAGAACCGGGGACACATTGTGGCAATGACCGGAGACGGTGTCAATGACGCCCCGGCCCTTAAGAAGGCCGATATCGGCGTGGCCATGGGAATCACGGGAACCGAGGTGTCCAAGGATGCGGCGTCCATGATATTGGCGGACGACAATTTTGCCACCATCATAAAGGCAGTATCCAACGGCAGGAATGTGTACAGAAATATAAAGAACTCCATCCAGTTCCTTTTGTCAGGCAACATGGCAGGCATTTTCTGCGTATTATACACATCCCTTCTGTCCCTGCCCCTGCCCTTTAAACCGGTGCATCTGCTGTTTATCAACCTTATAACGGATTCCCTGCCGGCCATTGCCATAGGGATGGAACCGCCGGAGGAAGGTCTGTTAAAGGAGCCTCCCAGAAATCCAAAGGAGGGCATCCTCACGGCGTCCTTTATACGGGATATCCTGGTCCAGGGAGCCCTGATTGCGGCAGCCACCATGTGGGCCTATACCACCGGACTTCATGAGGGCGGTGCGGGAAGGGCCTGTACCATGGCATTTTCCACCCTTACCCTGGCCCGGCTGTTCCACGGATTCAACTGCCGCAGCAGCCATTCCATCATACGTCTGGGGCTGGGAAGCAACCTGTACAGCGTTATGGCGTTCCAGCTGGGCGTGGTTCTTCTGGCAGCGGTGCTCTTTGTGCCGGGCCTTCAAATCATGTTTGCCGCAGCCGATTTAAGCCTGAGCCAGCTTACCACCCTGGCGGCGGCCGCTTTCCTGCCCACTCTGGCAATCCAGATACATAAGATACTCCGGGAGTCTATTTATTAGGCAGAAGGGCTCTGACAGGGGGAAGGGCGATTTCTGAAATAATGGCAAAATCGTAGAAAAATTCGGAAAAATGTGATAGAGTAAACATGAGATACACGTAATGGTATGAGCAGGAGGGCATTATGAGACTAGTTACATATGAAATCGAACACAAATCCGGACTGGGAGTCATCAGCAGGGACGGAAGCTGGGTCTATCCCCTTGCTTCCCTGGATATGGATTATAAGACCATGCAGGAGCTGATAGAGAACATCAGCGAGTCGGAGAAACAGCTGCTGGAGTATGTGTCCGGCCAGGACCCATATAAGGTCAGGGGGGCTGCCCCTATTGGGGAGGTAAGCCTTTTAGCCCCGATTCCCCACCCTCGGCAGGATGTTATCTGCCTGGGAATCAATTACATGGCTCACGCTGAGGAATCGGCCAGATTTAAGAAGGAAGCATTTGACGGGGAAAGGCCCCATGCCATCTACTTTTCCAAGCGGGTAAACCGTGCCACGGATCCCGGGGCAGGCATCCCAAGCCACAGGGATATTGTAACGGATTTGGATTACGAGGCAGAGCTGGCAGTCATCATCGGCCGCGAGGCATCCCATGTTAGGGAGGAAGATGTAAAGGACTATATATTCGGATATACTATCATCAATGACGTCAGCGCCAGGACCCTGCAGACACGGCATAAGCAGTGGTATTTCGGCAAGGGGCTGGACGGCTTTCTGCCCATGGGACCATGCATAGCCACTGTGGATGAATTGTCCTATCCGCCCAAAGTACAGGTACAGTCCAGGGTGAACGGCGAACTTCGCCAGGACAGTAATACGGAGCTGCTCATATTTGATATCAGTCACATTGTAAGCGAACTTTCCCAGGGCATGACCTTAAAGCCAGGAACCATTATTGCCACGGGAACCCCGGCAGGAGTGGGCATGGGCTTTGACCCGCCGAAATTCCTGGTTCCGGGAGATGTGGTGGAGTGTACCATAGAAGGGGTAGGTACCATCGCCAACAAAGTGACAGACTGAAAGGAGACAGATGAAAATGGATTATTTACCTATGACAATACGCAGACAGAAGAACATTGCCCTGATTGCCCACGACCAGAAGAAACGGGAACTGATACAGTGGTGCGGGGAACATAAGGATATACTGTCCAGGCATTTCCTGTGCGGGACCGGCACAACGGCCCGTATGATTACGGATGCAACCAACCTGCCTGTAAAGGGGTATAACAGCGGCCCCTTGGGCGGCGACCAGCAGATTGGGGCCAAGATTGTGGAGGGAAAGATTGATTTTGTGATTTTCTTTTCCGATCCGCTGACAGCGCAGCCCCACGATCCGGATGTTAAGGCTTTGTTAAGGATTGCCCAGGTGTATGATATTCCCATTGCAAATAACAAGGCCAGTGCGGATTTCATGATTACTTCTCCCCTTATGGATGAAGAATACGAGCATGATGTGGTTAATTTCAGACAGAATATTGCTGACAGGGCAAATACCCTTTAGAAGTAGGATATACAGCAGGCATGCTGATATCAGACCGAAGAATGAATAAACTTACAAGGGGGCAATCATATGGAACAGAAATTATACGATTTGATGGACTGGGCAGGGATTGAAGAACTGGTGTATTCGGAAGCATCCAATCCCCATGCCATGCTGGGACCCCATCTGACAGAGGATGGACTTCTGATTCAGGCGCTGGTACCCACTGCGGCTGAAATCAGTGTGAAGATTTCCACCACCGGGAAGAAATATCCCATGGAGCTGGCGGACGAGGCTGGTTTTTTCGCGGCCCTGATACCACGCAAGAGCAAGACGCCCTATACCCTGGAGGTCACCTATGACAACGGGGTGACGGAGGAACTCTGTGATCCCTATTCATTTGCTCCCCAGTACCGGGAAGAAGACCTGAAGAAATTTGCAGCGGGCATCCACTATACAATTTATGAGAAAATGGGCGCCCATCCCATGACCATTGACGGGGTATCCGGCGTGTACTTTTCCGTGTGGGCGCCATGCGCCATGCGCGTCAGCGTGGTGGGGGATTTCAACCTTTGGGATGGAAGACGCCATCAGATGCGCCGCCTGGGCGAAGGGGACGGCAGCGTGTTCGAGCTGTTCATTCCCGGTCTGTATGAAGGTGAGATATATAAGTACGAGATAAAGACAAGGGCAGGGGAGCCTATGCTGAAGGCTGATCCCTATGCAAACTACGCAGAGCTGCGTCCCAACAATGCCTCTGTTGTATGGGATATTGATAAATACAAATGGAACGACAAGTCATGGATGGATCAGAGGGCAAAGACCGATACAAAGGACAAGCCCATGAACATATATGAGGTCCATCTGGGCTCCTGGATCCGTAAGGAGACGGTCAGGGATGAGACAGGACAGGACCTGGCGGGTTCCGAATTTTATAATTACCGGGAGCTGGCTCCAAGGCTGGCGGAATACGTAAAGGATATGGGATACACCCATGTGGAGCTCATGCCTGTGATGGAGCATCCTCTGGATGAATCCTGGGGGTATCAGGTAACAGGGTATTATGCCCCTACCAGCCGTTACGGTGCTCCTGAGGATTTCATGTACTTTATGGACTATATGCACGGACAGGGAATCGGCGTCATACTTGACTGGGTGCCGGCCCATTTCCCAAGGGATGCCTATGGAATGGCTGTGTTTGACGGCACCTGCGTCTATGAACACATGGACCCCAGGAAGGGCTCCCATCCCCATTGGGGCACTCTGATATACAATTACGGCCGTCCCGGCGTAACCAATTTTCTGATTGCCAATGCGCTGTTCTGGGCGGACAAGTACCATGCGGACGGAATCAGGATGGATGCGGTAGCTTCCATGCTCTATCTGGACTATGGGAAGAATGACGGTGAATGGGTGCCTAATATATACGGAGGCAATGAGAATCTGGAGGCAATGGAGTTCCTGAAGCATCTGAATTCCGTATTCAAGGGCCGAAAGGACGGCACGGTCATCATCGCGGAGGAGTCCACTGCATGGCCAATGATTACAGGCGATCCGAAAGAGGGCGGCCTGGGATTTAACTATAAGTGGAACATGGGCTGGATGAATGATTT
>ENA-OWPD01001739-OWPD01001739.1-human-gut-metagenome-genome-assembly--contig:-NODE-1739-length-15330-cov-2.884190_pt1 | contig 15330 bp, 16 predicted proteins | sample MGYA00248262_ERZ651842 | MGnify/ENA primary metagenome ERZ651842 (study PRJEB26924, sample SAMEA4378253) | human gut metagenome | biome: human gut; feature: human-associated habitat; material: faeces... | reverse complement strand
AACCTGTGACATCATGCTTGTAAGGCATGCGCTCTCCCAGCTGAGCTATGCTCCCCTGTTGGCCATTCTTTTCAGACGGCGAAAGTTATTATACTAAACCAGCCTCAATCTGTCAACACTAATTTGACCATTTTTTGAGATTTTTTTCTCATGCCGCGGAAAAGGTCCTTCCGCGGCATGAGAGCTTTCTGCTACGCCTTGGTCGCCTCCTGCAAGATTGTCTTCAACTCCTCTTTTGAGAAGTGATAAACCGCGTCGCAGAACTGGCAGGTGAGGTCCGTCTCCCCCTGCTCTTCGATCATATGCTCCAATTCGTTTCTGCCCAAACTGATCAGGGCCCTGGACACCCGCTCCCGGCTGCAATAGCACCGGTAGGACACCGGCACGCTCTCCAGCAGCTCCGCTCCCATCCCCTCCAGCAGCTGCTCCAGAAGGGTCTGCGCGTCGGCGCCGCGGTTGAGTACATCTGTCACCGGTCCCAGCCTGCCTACAGCACCCTCCAGCCGGCCCGCCACAGCGTCGTCGGCACCGGGCAGGAGCTGCACGATATAACCACCGGCGCAGAGGACGGATTGATCAGTATTGATCAAGACGCCCAGACCACAGGCGGTGGGGATCTGCTCACTGACCGCAAAATAAGACGTGAGATCCTCCGCGATCTCCCCACTTACCAGCTCCACGCTGCCCACATAGGGTTCTTTGAGCCCAATGTCCTTGATGACCGTGAGATACCCGTCTGTTCCCACGGCAGAGCCCACATCAAGCTTCGCAGGCGCCTTCCGGGGCAGATCCACCTGCCCGTTCTGGAGGTAGCCCCTGGCATTCCCATGGCTGTCCGCCACAGCTGTAATACTGCCCAGGGGGCCTCCGCCCTGAATGCGCAGGGTGACTGAGCCGTCCTCCGTCTTCAGATCCGAGCCCATCATGGCGCATCCCATCAAGGTGCGTCCCAAGGCGGCGGTCGCCACAGGCAGCGTCTTGTGGATCTGCCGTGCCCGCTCTGCCATATCTTTTCCGGTTATGGCCACGGCCCTCACCGTGCCATCGGCTGCAATCATGCGTACGATCTCATCCATGGATCTCTATCATTTCCTTTCGCGCTGCAAAAAATATACGCTGCTCATCCTCGCCGGGCGGGCGTAACTTCAGTTCGCCGTACTGCCGCACCTTGGAAAATCCCGCTCCATAGAGGTAGGCTTCCAGCTCCTCCAGCTCATAAGCCCGTTCTTCATGGACCTCCTCCTCCCGGCGCCAGAGGCCGCCTTCCTCCCGGAAGAAGAGGTCCATTCCGTAGGTGCAGATCTTTCTCCGTTCAGACCAGTCCGCCCGCCAGACACAGTAAGTGTCCTCTGTCTCGTCAAGAAATATGCCCCCGTCTAGTCCCCGCAGCTTCCCCGGCGCGTTTATGTCGAAGAGGAACAGTCCGCCCGGCATCAGAAAAAGATGCACCCGATCAAACGCCCGGCGCAGATCGGCCGGGCGGGTTACATAGTTGACGCTGTCCAGACAGCAGATACAGGCGTCGATGGTGCCGTACAGATCCAACTCCTGCATGGACTGCTGGAGAAAGATCGGGGCTTCTCCCCTTACCTGTCGGCCCTTTTCCGCAGCCACGGCCAGCATATCCTGAGATTGATCCACGCCGATCATCTCGTAACCCCGTTCCGCCAGCAGACATGTCATCTCCCCTGTCCCACAGGCCAAATCCAGCACGGTATGAATGGGAATGGGGCATTTCTGGAATTGCTTTTCGATATAATCCGCCCACCGACGATGGTCCACGTCAGCGGTAAGGGCATCGTACCGGGCCGCCAGGGCCTCATAGCTGCTCATTCGTCCTCCTGTTCATACCTCTTCCGGATCTCCTTGGCGCGGGGCAGTACATTCTTGTAGCCGTCCGCGCCGTAGTTCAGCGAGCGGTTGACTCGGCTGATGGTGGCGCTGCTGGCCCCGGTGCGTTCCAGAATATCATTGTAGATCATCCCATCGCTGAGGAGGAGCGCCACCTCAAACCGCTGCTCCATGGCCCTCAGCTCCGCCACCGTGCAGAGATCTTCAAAAAATTTCTTGCACTCGTCCAGATCCTTTAGGGTCAGGATGCTCTCGTAAAGCAGGTCGCCATGCTCCTTATCGGCTTTTTTCGTCATAATTGGGAAGACACCTCTTTCATTATCCTTGGCATCGAGCCGCTTCTATTTTACCACTGTGAAGTATGAAAGTAAAGGATGATTTCCAGATTTTCACCACTTTCTACGCGCCACATAGGATAGAAACGAGGTGGTTAAGTTATGTGGAAATCACAGCATTGGACGCAGACGTTGGAGCATGAGGGGGAGCCGGTGCTCTCCCTCTCCCAAGCCCTGCCCCTTCCGGTTGAGGAAAGGCGTCCAGACCGCCGGATGGAACGGTATTACCGGCATCTGGGAGAGCTCTGGAAAAACCGCTGGGCCGCCGTCCTCTACCCCCGTGCCTGTGCCGCCCTCCAGGAGGCCAGAGCCGGCTCCCGTCCCTTCCTGCCCTGGGAGGCGGAGCTGGTCTATCATGTCACCTTGGAGCGTGACGGCCTCTCCAGCCTCTATGTAGATGTGACCGAGCGTCAAAACGGCACCCGCCCTCTCACAGTCCGCACCGCAGAGACGTGGGAACTTCGATCAGGCACGCCCAAGACCCTCTCTGAATTTTTCCCGCCCCGTCTGTTTTGGAAAAAACCGATCATCGAAGCGCTGCAACATCAGGCTCTGGACCGCCTCCAAGGGGGAGAGTCCCTTCTTTTTGAGGATGTAGAGACCAGAGTGGCCTCTTATTTTTCTACAAAGCGGTTTTACCTTACAGAAGAAGGCTTATCCCTCTTCTACCCCATGTGGTCCCTGGGTTCCCCCGCAGAGGGTATCCCCGTCTTTCTCCTGCCGCTCCCCACTTCCCTACAAAAACTTTCCCCAGAAAAATCCTGAAAAATACTTTAATTGGCTAATTCTTTCTTGCATCCCGGTCCACATTAGTATATAATACCTCAGTTCTCAGAATGAAAAAACACAGGAGGAATCATTATGGTCAGAGCAATCGTCGGAGCCAACTGGGGCGACGAGGGCAAGGGCAAGATCACCGATATGTTCGCTGAGGAATCCGACGTTGTCGTACGGTTCCAGGGCGGTGCCAATGCCGGCCATACCATCATCTGTGACTATGGGAAGTTCGCCCTGCACCAACTTCCGTCGGGCGTGTTTTATCCCCACATCACCAATATCATCGGAAATGGCGTTGCACTGGATGTGCCGAAATTTTTAGAAGAGTTGGAACACCTGGAGGCGGGAGGCGTCCCCGCCCCCCACATCATCATCTCCGAACGGACCCAGGTGCTGATGCCTTACCATGTGCTCCAGGATCAATATGAAGAGGAGCGGTTGGGCGGTCATGCGTTCGGTTCCACCAAGTCCGGAATCGCCCCCTTCTACTCCGACAAATATGCCAAATATGGCATCCAAGTCTGCGAGCTCTTTGATGAAAAGAGGCTGATGGAGCGTCTGGAGCAGGTCTGCCAAATCAAGAACGTGCTCTTTGAACATCTCTACCATAAGCCGCTTTTGGACCCCAAAGCGCTCTTCCAGCAGCTTATGGGTTATCGTGAGCAGATCGCCCCTTATGTCGGCAATGCCCTGACCTTTGTGAAGGGAGCCCTTGCGGATGGGAAAAAGGTCCTGCTGGAAGCGCAGTTGGGCGCCATGAAGGACCCGGACTTCGGCATCTATCCGTTCACCACCTCCTCCCATACGCTGGCCGCCTTTGGCTGTATGGGCGTAGGCGTCGCGCCCAGCGACATCCAGACTATCACGGCCGTTACCAAAGCCTATTCCAGCGCTGTAGGCGCGGGCGCCTTCGTGTCCGAGCTTTTCGGGGATGAGGGCGATGAGCTGCGCCGTCGGGGCGGAGACGCGGGTGAATACGGTGCCACCACCGGGCGTCCCCGGCGGGTGGGCTGGTTCGATACCGTGGCCACCCGTTACGGCTGCATGGTACAGGGGGCCACCGAAGTTGCCCTCACTGCGGTGGATGTGCTGGGCTATCTGGATGAAATCAAGGTCTGCACCGGCTATGAGATCGACGGTAAGGTCACTCGTGATTTTCCCGTTACCCGCCTGCTGGAACAGGCAAAGCCGGTCTATACCACGCTGCCCGGCTGGAAGTGCGACATTCGCGGCGAAATCGACTACGCCAAATTGCCCCAGGCGGCCAAAAACTATGTGGACTTTCTTGAGGGGGAGATCGGCGTTCCCATCACACTCGTCTCCACCGGTCCCAAGCGTCACGAAATTGCCCGTCGCTGATTAAAATCTCTTTCTTTTGAAACGTGCAGAGGTTTTTCTCTGCACGTTTTTCTATTCCGCCCGCAAGCATCCCCTCTCGCCGCTCCGTTTTGTCTGCAATTCCCTGTTAATATTGGTACTACTATTTTAAAATTTAATTTTTTGTCACTTTTTTCGTCAAAAAAGTTCTGTTTTTTATATGTTTAAAATGACGGTTTATTGTTCCGCGAACCAGAACGCAAGTCTTTCATCTTTCTTTCCATTTACTGAAAAAAACCTTGTATCCATTGCACTGCAATCTATTTTCCGTTTCATCCTCGTGTCTTCCTCCCCTCGGTTGACAAACTATATTTTTCGTATATAATGTAGTCCGTAATTGTGAACAAATTGTGTTGGGATTCGTTCACAATCAGTTTTGTAAGGAGGGAAAAACGCATGTTCAAAAAGTTTACCAATGGCTGCGTACGCGTAGTCAACCGATGGCTGCCGGATCCGTTCCTGTTCGCCATCATCCTGACCATCGTGGTGTTTATCGGCGCCATGATCGGTACGCAGCAGACTCCTATGGCTCTTGTCGATGCCTGGGGTAACGACAAGGGCTTCTGGGGGCTGCTGTCCTTCTCCATGCAGATGGCCCTGGTTCTGGTCCTCGGCTCTGCCATGGCGTCCGCCAAGGTCTGTAAAAGAGTCCTAGGCGCCATTGCCTCTCTGGCCAAGGATAAAAAGAGCGCCATCCTCATCACCACCTTCGTGTCCACCGTCTGCTGCTGGCTCAACTGGGGCTTCGGCCTCATCGCCGGCGCTCTGCTTGCCAAAGAGATCGCCCGTCGGGTCCGTGACGTGGACTATCCGCTGCTCATCGCCTCCGCCTATTCCGGCTTTGTGATCTGGCACGCCGGCCTTTCCGGTTCCATTCCTCTGCAGCTCTCCAGCACCACCGAGATTCTGGGGGTGGCCTATCAGGCTCCCACCACGGCTACCATCCTTCATCCTATGAACCTCATCATGTGCCTTGTCATTCTGGTGCTGATGCCTTTTGTCAACTATGCCATGCATCCTGATGCCGCACACACCATCGTCGTGGACCCCGCCCTCCTCGTGGACGAGGAAGAGAAATCGTATGTCGTTGACACCCCTGCCGCAAAAATCGAGCACAACAAGATCCTGTGGATCATCACGCTGGTGCTCGGTTTTGCCTACATCGTCTATTACTTTGTAAATAATGGCTTCAACCTGGGGCTCAATATCGTCAACATGATTTTCATGTTCTTGGGCATCCTGCTCCACGGCGACCTGCGGAAATATGTAGACGCCATCGGAGAGGCCGCCTCCGGTGCCGCCGGTATCCTGCTCCAGTTCCCCTTCTATGCCGGCATCATGGGCCTGATGGTGGCCGCCAACAGCGACGGCGTTTCTTTGGCCTCCATTATTGCCAACTTCTTCACCAACATCTCCAATAACGTCACCTTCCCCATGCTCACCTTCCTGTCCGCCGGCATCGTAAACTTCTTTGTCCCCTCCGGCGGCGGCCAGTGGGCTGTGCAGGCTCCCATCGTGATGCCCGCTGCCACCGAAATGGGCATCGATTATGGCCGTGCCGCCATGGCCATTGCCTGGGGCGATCAGTGGACCAATATGATCCAGCCTTTCTGGGCCCTGCCTGCCCTGGGGATCGCCGGGCTGTCCGCCCGCAACGTAATGGGTTACCTTGTCATCGTTCTTCTCTTTACCGGCGTGGTTGCCTGCCTGGGCTTCCTGGGCTGGGCCATGTTCTTCTAACTCGACGATCGGGTCCGAAAGGAGCCCGCACGATGGATCTCGTGCGGGCTCCTCCTTTTTATCCCCGCGCCGTACACCACTTTCCGCAGCGCACACGGCGCACCAATCCGCCTCTAAGACATAGAATGGGATGGAAGCCCCAGGCAGAGGGAACAGCCTCTCTGCCTTCCCCATCCTGACACTATTCTTAGGAGGTATTGCAATGCCTGAAAAGGTCGTGCCCGGTCCCGTGCAGGATGCCGCCTGTATCCGGGAGGCCGTGTGCATACACACGAAAAAGATTTATGATAGCTGCCGCGATAAGGACTGTATCGAAGATCTTCGCTTCTACCCCACGCAGAGCTCTCAATGCGCCATTGACCGCGCCATCAGCATCAAGGCCGGAACCGCGGAGCTGTTGTACGTGTACATCGATGTGGAGCCAGTCGGCTTTAACCGCGGCTTCTATACTGTAGACGTCCGCTATTTCTACCGCGTAACCGCGGATGCCTTTGTGGGCGCCGCCCGTCCTGTGGAGATCTGCGGCCTTGCCGTTTTTGACAAGCGCGTCATTCTCTTCGGCAGCGAGGGTAACGCCAAGATTTTCAGCTCTGAAGCCGCCTTTGAGGCGCTGGACGAGCAGAACATCCGCAAGAGCAACCTGCCTACCGCTGTTGTGGAGGCCGTAGATCCCATCGTGCTCAATATGAAGCTGGTGGACGTCTGCGAGTGCCGTCCCTGTGACTGCGAGCTCACCGAGATCCCGCCCTGCATCTGCGCCTGCTTCGGCAGCGACCTGTGCTTCGGCGGCGAGGGCAAGCGGGTCTATGTCACCCTGGGTCAGTTCTCCATCATTCGCCTGGAGCGCGAGACTCAGCTTCTGATGCCGGTGTATGATTACTGCATGCCCGACAAGGAGTGCGCCTGCGGCGGCGGCGAGGATGACCCCTGTGAGATTTTCCGCCACGTCAAATTCCCCGTGGATGAGTTCTTCCCCCCCAATACCATCGCCTGCGGAGACGCTTTCCGCGACGTGCAGTCCGGCTGCTGCAAATAATCCCGCCCCTATTCTCCACATGCAAAAAGGAGGAGACGCCCGAAAGGCGTCTCCTCCTTTTCATGAAAAAGCGGATTTTAGATGACGTTCAGGTTCACATTGGACCACTCGGTGGTCTCCAGCTTAGTGAAGTCGTTGTCCACCACCAGGGTGCCATCCAGCACTTCCTGATACAGAGCCTCGTACTCCTCCACGGGGTAATTCTCCAGGCTCCAGGTGTCGGTGGGAAGACCAACGGAGTTCTCGTTAACGCCCAGAGAGGTCGCCACGCCGCCGATCTCGGAGAAGGTGCCGTCATAGACCTTGGCCACGGCCCATTCGACAGCGTCGGAAAGGCCCTTCATGGCGGAGGTGATGACAGTGTCGGACTGGCTGGACTGATCTACGTCCACGCCGACCACAAACCCGTCGTTGGCGGAAGCAGCAGCGGCGATGGACTGGAACATGGAGCCGCCGCAGGCAAAGATGACCTCGGTGCCGCTCTCATACCAGCCATTGGCCATGGTCTGCAGCTCAGGAGAGGCGCTGAAGCTGGAGCCGTACTCCCAAGAGTAGTTCATATCCACGGTAACGCCCATGTCCGCCGCAGCGGCGTTGGCGCCCTGGACAAAGCCATAGCCGTAACGGCAGCAGGCATCGTTGGTGCCGCCGCCGCCGCCGGAGAAGCCCAGCTTGGTGAAGCCGTCCTTCACAACGGCATAGCCGGCGAAGTAGCCGCACTGCTCTTCCTTAAAGGCCACAGCCGCCACATTGGTCAGGGTATTGCCGGCCTCATCGGAGAGGGGATAACCATCGATAAAGACAAAGGGGGTGTCGGGGAACTCGGCAGCTGCCTTCTTCAGGGCGTTCTCCTGCATAAAGCCGGCGGCCACAACCACCTTGGCACCGGCGTCAACGGCGGCCTTCATGGCGTCGTAACGGTCGTCGTCGGTGGCCTCGTTGCCGTTGGCGGGCTGATAATACTTGTAGCTCAGTCCATTGGCGACGGCGTACAGCTTCACGCCGTCAAAAGTGCCCTGGTTGAAGGATTTGTCCTTGAGCTGGCCCACATCGGTGATAAAAGCGACCTCATAAGTACCGTCGGCAGAGGTCATGCTGTCCTCGATCTCGTCCGGATTGGTGACTGCCTCAGGGGCGGTGGTATCGGCGGGGGCAGAGGTGTCGGCGGGAGCGCTGGTGTCCGCAGGGGCGGGCGTGGGAGTGCTGGCGCTATTGCCGCCGCAGGCCGCCAGCGAGAAGACCATTGCACCAGCCAGAACAAGAGCGGAGAGTTTCTTAAAATTCTTCAAACTGATCTACCTTCCTTTCAAAATCAATGCCCGGTACGGTACAGACGTTACGATAAGGTCCATTCCTCCGAGCACGGGCTTATTATAACGCACATTTTACCAAAGCGCAACTGCAATTTCGCCATTATCAAAAAAAGTTTACAGAATTGTTTCAAAAGTATTAACCGCATTAAGGGACCGGCTCCGGTTTCTCCTGAACCGCAGCCGGTCCTGCCATTCAATATCCTTCCCCTTGCTGTCCCTTCACCAGCTTGACGATCCGGGACGTTCCCAGACGGTCCGCGCCCAGCGCCAGAAAGTCCTCCGCGTCCTGAAGAGTGGAGATGCCGCCTGCCGCCTTGATCTTCACGCCAGATCCGATGTGCCTGGCGAAGAGGGCCACATCCTCCCGGGTGGCCCCGCCGGTGGAAAAGCCGGTAGAGGTCTTGATATATTCCGCGCCCGAGGCGGTGACGATCTCGCACATCTTGATCTTCTCCTCCTCCGTGAGCAGGCACGCCTCCACGATGACCTTTAATATCCTTCCCTGACAGGATGCCTTGACGGCTTTGATCTCTGTGAGCAGGTCCTCCCAGCGCCGGTCCTTCACCCAGCCGATATTGATGACCATATCGATCTCGTCGGCGCCGTTGCGGATGGCGTCCTCCGTCTCAAATACCTTGACGGCAGTGGTGGAATAGCCATTGGGGAACCCGATGACCGTGCAGATCTTCAGCGCGTTGCCCACGTGCTCCGCCGCCCGGCGCACATAGGCGGCGGGAATGCAGACCGAGGCGCAGCGGTATTTGAGGCCGTCGTCGCAGACCTCCCTGATCTGTTCCCAGGTAGACTCCTGCTTGAGCAGGGTATGGTCGCAGTGGGCCAGGATTTTCTCGGTATCCATGGTGATACTTCCTTTCCGAATCGGTTTCCGCCCTTACGGGCGGCGCTCTGTCCTATTTCCGCTCCCGCAAATCGGACCGCCCCACGAGGTAGTCCAGGGAAACGTCAAAAAAGTCAGCAATAATAATCAGCCTTTTAAATGTTGGATATCCTTCCCCGTACTCGTAAAGCTGATATGCACGCAGGGTCAGCCCAACTATTTTCGCCAGTTCCTCCTGCGTAAGCTTTTTTTCTTCTCTTAGCTCCTTTAATCTGTCTGGAAAAGACATTTTATGCACGCTCCTCTTGACATGCAGAATTTATTCATATATAATTACGTAGAAATTCTACATATGAGGTGAAGTCATGGACAAGCTTCTGCAAAGCCTGCTGCGGGAGTGGGATTATCTGCTCCAGCTTCAGGATGAGACGCTGAAGGCGCTGCCGGAATACCCCCTGGTCTACTCGGAATACACACGTTTGGCTGACGAGCTGGAGCAGCAGTTGGGCGAGGCGGGAAACAAAGCACTTTACCGGCGCTATGAGGGCGCACATTCCGCTTACCTCGCGCTGTGCGAGCGCGCCTCCCTGCTCTGCGGCGCCCACACGGCCCTGCGGCTGCTGCTCACACTGTTATGAGCGTATAAGAGCGGCTCCCCAGGCCGATTTTCTCCGCATGCTCCAGACAGCTCTCCCACTCGGCTTCTGGTGTGGTGTTGATGAAATGGTCGTGGTGGTCTACGAACCCCTCCTCATGCATCCGGTCGTCCAGCAGACTGCCAGGCATGACGGGAAGCTTGAGGCAGGCGTCGGCACAGGCCTGGTCCAGCGCCACCGGGTCGAAAGAGGCAAACATGCCCACATCGGGCAGGATGGGCGTATCGTTTCCGTCGTGGCAGTCGCAGTATGGGGAGATATCGATGACCAGACTGATGTGGAACTGCGACCGGTCCTGCACCACAGCCTTGGCGTACTCCGCCATTTTACGGTTGAGCTCGGCATTGGCCGCGTCGTCGGGGGTGCGGATGGCGTCAAAATTACACGCGCCGATGCAGCGCCCGCAGCCCACGCATTTCTCCTGGTCGATGCCGGCCTTACCGTCCTCGCCGTAGGAAATGGCGTCCTGACCGCACTCCCTGGAACATCTCCGGCAGCCCACGCAGCGGCTCTGACGCACCAGGGGTTTGCCCGCATTGTGCTGCTCCATCTTGCCTCTCCGGCTTCCGCAGCCCATGCCGATATTTTTGATGGCCCCGCCGAACCCTGTGGCCTCATGGCCCTTGAAATGGGTCAGGCTGATAAACACATCCGCGTCCATAATGGCCCGCCCGATCTTGGCGGTCTGGATATACTCCGCCCCCTCCACAGGGACCTCCACATCGTCGGTGCCCCGCAAGCCGTCGCCAATGATGACATGACAGCCGGTGGAAAAGGGTGAAAAACCGTTTTCATAAGCGGCCTCCATGTGCTCCAGGGCGTTTTTCCTGCGCCCGGGATACAGGGTGTTGCAGTCGGTGAGGAACGGCACCCCGCCCAGAGACTTCACCACGTCGGCCACCACCTTGGCATAGTTGGGCCTGAGATAGGTGAGATTGCCCGGCTCGCCGAAGTGGAGCTTGATGGCCACCAGCTTCTTTTCCATGTCGATGTCCCCGATGCCCGCTCTGCGGATCAGTTTTTCCAGCTTGCGCAGCAGATTGGTGCCCACCGGGGCCCTGAGATCAGAGAAATATACCTTCGATTGTTCCAATGTTGTGTCCCTCGTTTCTTTTCGTCTCTCAGACGGCGAAATAGGCCGCCTTTCCGCCCTGGAGCTCCTTGCGTATGCGTCCCTGCACCATCAGGTGATCCAGATGGGACATACACTCCCCCACTGCGAACCACTTCTGCGCCACCGGGAAGGTGTCCCAGGAGCTGGCACGGATCTTCCATGTCATTTTTCCCGCCAGGAAATAGGCCGGCTGGCCCGGGTGGTTCTTTACCGCGGAAAAGGCCTCCTCCAGGCGGCGCTTATGGTGCTCGAGGAGTTGGTCGATCCGCAGGCGCATATCTCCGCCCCGGCGATGACCGGGCAGGGCCAATTTCACGTCATATGCCCTGATCTTCTCCAGGCTCCTGAGATAGGACCCAAGGGCGTCCGGCATCCGTGGCCAGGCGGTAATATTGGGCGTGATATCAAAAAGCACGTGGTCTCCCAGGAACATGCAGCCCTCCCGTTCCATCCAGAAGCACATCTGGCCCGGGGTGTGCCCGGGCATCAGCAGGCACTGCAGCCGGTAGTCCCCGGCCTCCAGCACATCGCCGTCCTCCAGGCTGGAATAATGTCCCCCGGTGGGTGGAGCCATGGAGCGGGCGGGATTCTTGTCCCTGATCTGCATCATCATGGAGATGGGAAATCCCTCTTCCCGGAACCGGTTGTCCGCCTCTTCCCAGTACTTCTGGCGCTCCGCCATGTTGTCCAGCGTGAGACGGTCCACCGAGCTGACAAAGATCGTTCCCGTCTCCCCCGCCGCCTCCGGAGCCAGTCCCGCGTGGTCCGAATGCAGGTGTGTCAGCAGCACGTCCACATCTCCACGGCGCAGCCCCAGCTCTCTCAGCCCCGCGAAGAGGGCCTCCCGGCAGGCCGGCTGGCGGAACCCCGTGTCGATGAGCAGATTACGGTCCTTCCCCCGAATCAGATAGGCGTTGAGCTCCTTGAGCGGATTTCCCGGCAGGGGAACGGGAATCCGATGGATATTTTGCATGATTTCCTCCGGCATGAGGCACCTCCCAATTAAAGTGTTCTATTTTTAGATATGTATAAACATACCACATCCTTCTCCAAAAGGAAAGGGTGGAATTGCCCGAAAAGCTCCCCTCGCCGCGATAAAAGGTGGCCCGCCGCAGTATGCGGCGGGCCACCCGTATGGATGATGCTGCAGATCAATAATTCTCAGCCTTGATCTCAAAATAGGCGCGGGGATGACCGCAGACGGGGCAGACCTCAGGGGCCTCTACGCCGTACTCCAGGTGTCCGCAGTTGCGGCAGTACCACACCTTGACCTCAGCTCTCTTGAACACCTCGCTGTTGGAGAGGTTCTCGGCCAGCTTCACATAGCGGTCCTCATGGCTCTTCTCGATCTTGGCCACAGCGGCAAACGCATCGGCCAGAGCGTGGAAGCCTTCCTCACGGGCGGTCTCGGACATCTCCTTGTACATCTCGGTCCACTCTTCATGCTCACCCTCGGCAGCGGCCAGCAGGTTCTCAATGTTGTGCAGGCCCCGCAGCTTCACGTCCTTCTGGGCGAGGAAGGGAGTCACGACGCCGTTCTCTGCCATGCAGAGCATCCCGTCATCCCGCAGGAACGCGCCGTTGTCCGTCTCGTGCAGGCGGGTGAACCAGACCTGCTTGCCCTTGCAGTCCTTCTGCATGGAGCGGCTGATCTCGTTCTCATAGCCGAGGACAGCGCGGCAGGGCTGCTTCTGGTAGAGCAGGATATTCCGTTTGGCGTCGATGTACTCCTGCATATCCTTGTGGTGGTCGAGATGGTTGGGGGTCACGTTGGTGACGACGGCGATGTTGGGGCTCTGGTGCATACTGATGAGCTGGAAGCTGGACAGTTCCACCACGGCCACGTCGTCGGGGCTCACCTCGGGCAGCATGGGCAGCAGGGCTGCGCCGATGTTGCCGCCCAGATGCACCCTGCGGCCTGCGGCCTCGTAGAACTTGGAGATAAGGGTGGTGGTGGTGGTCTTGCCGTCAGAACCGGTCACGGCCACGATCTCGCAGGGGCAGAACTGGAAGAACAGCTCCACCTCGCTGGTGACCATGGCGCCGGTGGCCATGGCGTCCTGCAAAGGCTTCTCGAAATAGCCCACGAAGCCCGGGGTGCGCATGATGATGTCCTGCCCCTTGAAACCGTCGAGGTAATTCTCGCCGAGGCTCAGATCGATGCCCAGCTCCTTGATGGTGGCGGCGTAGTCGCCGAAATCTTCCACGCTCTTTTTCTGGTCGCAGAGAGTGACGTGCGCACCCAGCTCCACGAACTCCCTGATGAGCGTCTTATGGCTGACGCCCGCGCCGATAAAGGCAACCTTTTTGCCCTTGATGAGGTTTGCAAGCTCCTGCTGTTCCTTCTGCATAAAAAAGGACCTCCTCTATAAATGTATATTACCATAGCACCCCCGCCGCACACAGCCGCAGGAGAAAATGCATTGCCGTCCCCCATTATAGACCATTTGTTTCCGATTGGCAACGGAAAAACACAAACCGTGGCTCAAAATGTCCACTCAAATCAACAAAATGTCGATTGTCTTTTCTGCCTGTTTCTGTTACACTTATAGCGATTTCAATTTTTGGCGCAGCATCAACAGCATTGCGCTCGACACCAGAATTTTCCTGCGCCTGTCCGGGTGCAGTTTTCATATTTCTTATCACTTTCTGAGACAAACAGGGCCGCACCGGCCCGAAAGGATGCATTTCTTGAAACAGCTTCGCTTTGTCGCGGCTTTACTGGCTGCGTTTTTTGTTCTGAGCCTGACCGCCTGCGGCTCCGGCTCCAACAGCTTTACCTGGTTCGTGGATTCCATCCCCGCGAACCTTGACCCGCAGGTGGCGTCCAGCGCCTCGGACATCATCGCCTGCGAGAACCTCTACAGCGGCCTCGTCCGCCGCACACCGGACGGCAGCCTCGCGCCGGAATTGTGTGAGCAGTGGGAGGTATCTGCCGACCGGCTCACCTATACATTCTATTTGAAGGACGGCCTGACCTATACCGCCTCGAAGGGAGATCCCTCCGACTACGCCATCACCGCCGAGGACTTCGTCTTCGCGTTCCAGCGGATGTTCCTCCCCGGCACCAACTCCCCCTACGCCGTGGAGTTCTCTGCCCTCGAGAACAGCGCCGCCGTTCTGGCCGGTCAGAAGCCCGCCAGCGCGCTGGGCGTCACCGCTGCGGAGCCGCTGAAACTGGTGTTCCGACTCTCCTCGCCCGACGAGACGTTCCTCTCCAAGCTGACGCTGCCCGGCGCGATGCCCTGCGACGAAGCGTTTTTTGACAGCACCCGAGGCACCTACGGTCTGACCAGCGCCTCCACCCTTTCCAGCGGACACTTTTACCTTTATAACTGGACGTCCAGCGGCCTTTTCCTCCGCCGGGCGGCTTCGGGGAGCCAAATCGACAGCCTGCGCCTCGTGGAGAACACCACGAGCTCCGGCCAGTCCGCCGAAGAGCTCATCAATAACGAAAAATGCACCGCCGCCCTCGACGACAGCGGTACCCCCACCTCGCTGCAGAGCGTGTCCTACTCCGACACCACATGGGCGCTGCTCTTCAACTGCGACTCCATCTTCGCTTCCACTGAGCTTCGGCAGGCACTGGGCAGTGCAGCCGCTTCGGCGGTGGAAGTCCCTGGCGGCGGGCTGTTCGCGGCCTCATCCCCGACGGCCTGACTGTGGACGGCATCGACTACCGGCAGACGGCGGGCGATGTCCGCCCGGCCTTCGGCGACCCCCGCGCACTCTACATCGCCGCCCGCGACGGCGGCGTCTCCCCCTCCGACTTTGGGCGCGTCTCCCTGCTGCTGCCTTCCGGCAGCGGCCTCAGTGACACCGCCGAGCTCATCAACAGCGCATGGCAGAAGGAATTTTCGCTCTTCTTCTCGGTGGAAGAGGTGGAACCGGAAGAGTTCCAGAAGCGGCTCGAAAACGGCAGCTACACCATCGCGCTGGCCCCCGTGCAGGCCGAGGGCGGCAGTGTCTATACCGCGCTGGCCCAGTTCTCCCCCACCGGCGGCGGGCTGACCGGCTACAGCGACGCCCTTTACACCACCCAGCTCTCGGCCAGCGCCACAGCCACCGGCAGCACCCGCTGCTCTCTGCTGGCCGCCTGTGAGCGCCAGCTCCTCGAGCAGGCTGTGGCCGTACCGCTCTTCACCCAGCAAAAGCGGCTGCTGGTGGCCAACGGCATCGAGGGCCTCGTCTTCGACCCCTTCGGCCCGGTGCTGGATGTGACGTATGCGACGAAGGGATAACCTCTCAGTCTCGCTATCGCTCGACAGCTCCCCTACCGAGGGGAGCCTCTGG